>BNJS01000515.1_pt1 | contig 295006 bp, 349 predicted proteins | sample 8540461 | NCBI WGS metagenome assembly BNJS01 (sample SAMD00202454, study PRJDB9452) | human saliva metagenome | isolation source: human saliva | place: Japan
ATGTTAGGTTGTCGTCATATTGCTCAGGTTAAAGACAAATTACATCTTAGAGTTATAATCTTTTCGGTCTGATTTTACAGTCTTTCAATATCCCCTACCAACTCATCAACCTCAGCCTCAGTATTAGCCCAGCTTGTACAGAACCTTACTATATGGGAGTCTTCGTCATATCTCCCCTCATATTCAAAGGCATATTTTTTTGAAAGCTCATCCATTTGATCCTCGCTCAGTATCACAAATTGCTGATTGGTCGGGCTTTCTATGTAGGTTTTAATCCCCTTTTCCTTAAAGGCTTTCTTTATCTTCATTGCATATTTTACTGAAGACTTGGCCATTTTAAAATAAAGCCCATCTTCAAAAAGGGCATTAAACTGTGCACCAAGGAGCCAACCCTTTGCAAGGAGGGCACCGTTTTGCTTCATATAGCTTCTAAAGCCTGACATAAGAGACTTGTTGGTAATGATAACTGCCTCACCAAACATTGCTCCGCATTTCGTACCACCGCAGTAGAATACATCTGCAAAATTCGCCAAATCTTCCATAGTTACATCATTTCCCTCTGCTGCCAGTCCATAGCTAAGCCTTGCTCCATCTATGAAAAAATAGAGGTCATACTCCTTGCAGACCGCACTTATTTCTTCAATTTCCTTCTTAGAGTAGATAGTTCCATATTCTGTCGGAAATGAAATATAGACCATCTTTGGCTCAGTAATATGCTCCTTTACTCCACTTATTCTATAGTTTTCTGCCACCTCTTTTACCTGTGCAGCAGTAAGCTTGCCATCTTTTCCTGCTACTGTCTCAACCTTATGCCCTGTATTTTCTATCGCTCCGGTTTCGTGTACGCTAATATGACCTGAATCTGCACTGATTACGCTCTGATAGCTCCTAAGCGCAGAAGTTATCACGATAAAGTTAGTCTGTGTGCCTCCTACAAGAAAATGCACCTCTGCCTCAGGCTTATTTATGTATTTTTTTATCTCAGCCTTAGCTTTTTCACAAAGCTCATCCAGACCATAGCCAGGGTAGCTTACATCACTTATATCCATAACCGCCTTAAGCACCTTGCTGTGTGCAGGCTTGTTGTAGTCATTGTTAAATCTAATCATTTTGTCTCCTTACATATAATTACTTAAACTTCATATATCTAAATAAAATTACTATAATTTATCATAGTTACATGATATAATTTTCTTGTTGTCGCAACCCAAACTGGCAACAGGAAGGGGGGTGTCTTGCAACATGTGGTTCTTTAATTTCTTGGTTTCTGTCACAGTAGCGGTAGCTAGCTACCTTATCTACAAATGGCTAGACAGAAGCGGCAGCGATAACTAGCCTACATTGTCTACTCGACAAAAAAGAGAAGAACCCTAAGGAAGTTGACGGCTTCTTAGGGTTCGTTTTGTGTCTTGCTAATTCTTTAATTTTTTGGTCAATATAATAATACAACATTATTAAAAATTTTGCAAGTTAATTCTTTCTCACCCTCTCTTAATTCCGTTCTTATTAAGCAAATATCCCATAACCGAGCCTACAACACCACCAAGTACATGGGAGAGATTGGAAATATTGTCCCTAACCATAATACCGTCATATACCTGCTGTCCTATGAAAATAACAGCTACCAATATAAAGGTAAGCGGGATTTCTCTGTCCTTAAACCCTGTAAATGAGCTAAGTAAAATAAAGGTAAAAACCACTCCGCTTGCTCCGCAAAGAGCCACATTTGGAAATAGTATATAATTCACAAGTCCTGTAATAAGCGCTGTAATCACTATCGACTGTATAAGCAGCCTGCTTCCATACTTTTCCTCAAGCAGCGGACCTAAGAGCAGGATATAGGTGATATTTCCCATAAAATGATCCACACCGCTATGACCGAAAACATGGGTGAAAAATCTGAGGTAGGTCATCGGATTGGTAAGCGAAGAATGATAGGTCATAAAAAACAGCTTATTAGTCGCTCCCTTGGTAAATATATTGAGTGCCAGCGCAATCAGACATATCGCCGAAAACCCCAGTACTACCGGTGAATTAATCGAAATCTTAAAACCTTTGTTCATTATATCCTTCTCCTTAAATTTAATGGGTACTATATTATCTCCAGAAGTTAATTACCACCTCACCATCACAGCCGCCTTCCTTTTCACATAATGCGTGCTATATTAATTAACAGTCTTAAGCTCCACAGTTTAATATTCAATATTAGGCTATAATTAAACAGCCGTAGCTTACAATGCCTAAGCGAGCGCATTAGGTTTTTCGTAGACAGAGTAATGCTAAAGCAGCCTCTTTCAGAAAAACCGGAGCGAGTCTGGACATTCGTCAGCTACGGCGTGACTGAGTATTGGCTTCACTTATTAATATAATAACTTCTACCAATAATATAGCACCATTAGTTCCCACACTCAATACTAATTTCCGTAAATTTCCCAAGTATATCATCTACCGTTATCTTAGACTTCTCTTCCTTAGCCTTATCTATAACCGCCTTACCCTGATGCATCATAAGCAGCCTGTTGCCATATTCTACAGCATATCTTAGGTTATGAGTTACCATAATGGCCGTCAACTTTTTCTCCTTTACCACCTTGTCGGTAAGCTCCATAATAAGGTCAGCAGTCTTGGGGTCAAGAGCCGCAGTATGCTCATCAAGAATCAGAAACTCAATAGGAGTGAGCGTTGACATAAGCAGGGTTAGAGCCTGTCTCTGACCGCCTGAAAGAGACTTCACCTTTGTATCTAGCTTGTCCTCAAGTCCAAGGCCAAGTTCCGATAATATTTCTTTATAATAATCAATCCTAGCCTTATTTATCCCAAAAGAAAGTCCGAACTTCTTGCCCTTATTGTCAGCAAGGGAGAGGTTCTCAAGTATTGTCATATCAGGACAGGTTCCAAGGGAAGGGTTCTGATATACCCTGCCAATTCTTTTATTTCTCACATATTCAGGAAGCCTTGCTATACTCTTTCCCTCTATCACTATGTCTCCCTTATCAAGAGGGATACTGCCACAGATAAGATTTAACATAGAGGTCTTGCCTGAGCCGTTACTTCCTATGACGGATACAAACTCACCTTTTTCTATATTCAGGTTAAAATCTTCAAAGAGGCACATTTCATTGACGGTGCCGGGATTGTAGTACTTGTAAATATTCTTAAGTTCAATCATGCCCTGCCTCCTTTCCTCTTTTTAAGATTGCCTGCCGCAAGTATAATCAGTAGCAGAGCTGCTGTGATAAGCTTCAAGTCGGATGGTGCAAGTCCCATAGAGATAGCTATGGATACGCATGCCTTGTAGATGATGGCACCTATTACTACAGCAGTAGTAGGCTTTATAAAGTTAAAATGCTTCACAAGGCTGATTCCAATAATTACATTTGCAAGTCCGATAACTACGGTTCCAGTACCTATAGATATCTCAAAGAAGCCGTTCATCTGACAATATACGCTTCCTGCAAGGGCTGCAAGGCCATTTGCAATGGCAAGCCCAAGTATCTTCACATTTCCTTTATCCTTTGCAAGGCTGGTTACAAGCACATCATTGTCACCAACTGCACGAAGTAAAAAGCCTGACTTAGTTTAAGGTAAAAATCAAGCAATAGCTTTACCACCAAAACAATGATTACTAGTATGATGAGGTTGCTGTACTGCTTCATTCCCTCAGGAAATATTTTCGCAAGGACATCATTTTCAAATAGAGTCTGTTTGCTAAAAAGCGGTACATTTGCCTTACCGGCTATTCTTAGATTTACAGAGTAAAGAGCTGTCATCACTATGATTCCTGAAATGAGGTCACGAATCTTAAACTTTACATTGATAATTCCCGTAATCGCCCCAAAGATGACTCCTGCCGCCGTTGCCACAAACATAGCAAGGGGAATCGGTGCTCCAAGAAGAATCATAGCTACCGTAACAGCCGCTCCGAGTGGAAATGTTCCATCCACAGAAAGGTCTGGAAAATCAAGTATTTTATAGGTAATGTACACGCCCAAGGAGAGGATGGCATACACAAGCCCCTCCGTAAGCACTCCCAATATAATCTGCATTTTAGCCTCCCACATCTATTAAAATAAAGTACAAGCATTTTGCTATGAGTCAAATCTATCTTTAACTCCTTGAAATGCTAATATTCAATATAATGTCACTGTTTATTTAGCTGTGTCACCTACAATATTTGACACATCTAAATAAGGGTAAATAACTATTTTTTATGGCAAGCCATTTTTTAACGAGCCATATTCATTCTTTTTACTTTCCTACTTCTTTATATCCTTCAGGAAGTGTAAGTCCGTAAGACTTAGCAGCCTCTTCATTGCCGTATAAGTCAGCTTCTTCAAAGGTAAGAAACTTCATATCACTTGCTTTTGCCTCTCCCTTAAGCACCTTTGCTGCCATCTTACCTGTCTCTTCTCCTACATATACATAATCAAGCCCCATGCTGGCAACACAGCCCTTTTTAACCTGCTCTATCTCACTTCCATAGACGGGCTTCCCTGCTTTTTTAGCCTTATCAAGAACTATGTCAAGGCTGTTTACCACTGTATTGTCAGTTATGTTGTTTAAGCAGTCAACCTTTGTTAGTATACTGTCAGTTGCAAGAGGTACATCTGCTGAACTTGTTACCGCCTGCTCTATTATTTCAAAGCCGTATTCTGGAGCGGCCTCCTTGTATTCCTTAACTGACATTTCTGAGTTTACCTCACTTGTACAGTAAAGAATGCCGATTTTCTTTGCATCAGGCATTATCTTCCTAATCATTTCAAGCTGCTTTTTGATAGGGAGCTTGTCGCTTGTACCGGTGATATTGCCCACTGAACTGCAGTCCTCCTTTGCAAGCTCTGCTGCTACAGGATTGGTAATGGCTGTGTAGACAACAGGAATGTCTGTGTCCTTTGCAGCGCTATAGCTTATCTGAGCCATTGGTGTTGTGATTGCACAAATCAGATTTACTTTTTTAGCTACAAAAATTATTGGCTATCTGGGCTGCTATACCACTGTCTGCTCCTGCATTCTCGTAGATTATTTCAAGGTTTTCGCCCTCTTTATAGCCTCCTTCTGCAAGACCCTTAATAAAGCCCTCTCTGCAGTTGTCAAGTGAGCCATGCTCTGCAAACTGTCCTATACCTACAACTACCTTGTCTCCACTTGTCGCCTGGCTTCCCGATGAAGCGGTGCTAGAGCTTCCTGACTTAGAAGTGCTGCCTGACTGTGTAGAAGTATTAACAGTACTGCCTGACTTAGAAGCGCTTGAAGAAGTCTGCTTATTAGCTCCGCAGCCAGTAAGTGCTGATACCGCAAGTGTAAGTGCAAGTCCTAATGCTACCATTTTGTTTGATTTTCTCATATCCATTTCTCCTTTTTGGTGTAAGCTAATGGACCTACACAGTTATAGTATTCAGATGTTCATTTAGCTCTAAACAGGTAGGCTATAAGTAAATCTAACTTTGCAGAAATATTTATCTCTGCCAAATAAAAAAAGCCCCAAGCAGAAGAAAAACTTCTACTTGGGGCGAATATTATCCGCGTTGCCACCCAATTTGATGCAAATGCACCATCTTTACCCCGTGCCATCACACAGGTAATGAGAATAACGGTCATCACTCCGTCTTACCCTACTTGGTTCGGATAAGCCCTCAGGAGTCCATTCACTAAGCTTCCTCATGCTGATTTCCACCATCACAGCTCTCTGGTATGAGTAACCCTTAACTACTACTCTCCCTCACAGGTTTGATGTTTGATATGATAACTGATTGTGATAAAGATGTCAATAGGTAAAATTAATTAAATACTCTCGCAAGAAGTCCTTCCCTATTAAATAAAAATGTAAGCAGAAATGTAATACCCGCCATAGCCGCCGTCATTCCTGACATTGACACATTTAACAAAAGTGAAAATGCATAACCAAATAGTGAATTAACAATGGCATATACCACCGATATAGCTATCATTACCTTTAGGTCTTTACTTACAAGGTAAGCCGTGGCCCCCCGGAGTGATTAAAAATGAGACTACAAGTATAGCTCCCACAGCGTCAAAGGCTGTAACTGCCGTAAATGATGAAAGTGTCATCAAAGCATAGAACAGGGCTGTTGATGAAAATCCTGCAAGCATTGCAAATCCTCTGTCAAAGGTAGTTACCTTAAGTTCCTTAAAGAAAATTATAACAAAGAGTAAGTTTACCACAAGTAATATTCCCATCTGTACAAATGCCTTTGGCAGGTCGATTCCCATAAATTCTATCCTGTTTAACGGAGCAATGATGACCTCTCCCATCAGCACTATGTCAGTATCCAAATGTACATTCCTTGCAAATTTCGTAATCAAAACCACTGCAAGGGCAAAAACATCGGGAAGACTATACCAACCGCATCATCATTTTTAACAAGACCTGTTCCTGAAAGGAATTCTACCGCAAATACCGTAATTACGCCAAATATCGCCGCTCCCACTATTAAAAACGGAGAACCCACATCCTTTACTATGAAAAATGCAATAACTATGCCCAGCAAAACCGAATGCGAGATGGCATCTGCAACCATTGAAAGCTTCCTTAAGACCAAAAACGGGCTTAAAACAGCACAGGCCGCTGCTGTTGTAAGAAGTACAAAGTAAGACTCGTAGGATATGGCAAAGTAAGATATTAATGACTCAATCATTTCCTCCACTCCTCCTCATCCTAAGGTTTTTAATCATTCCGTGAGGGCCTGTTACAAGAGAGAGATTATTGCAAAGCTTCCCATTATGAGTATTATGGTTGCCCCTGTGCTCATTCCGTCATAAGCTGTTGAAATATAAGTACCAATAAGCGCCGATACTCCGCCAACCACACCTGCTATTATAAGTACCCTGCTAAATTTATTACTCCACTGAAGGGCAGTGATGGCAGGGATTATAAGCAGTGATGAAATGAGGATTGCACCCACAAGCTTAAGTCCTGCGGCTATTATTCCCATTGTCATTATAAGAATTATCCCATACAGCAAAACCGTTCTTATCCCTATAGCCTTTGCATATATTTCGTCGAATAAAAACAGCTTGATCTCTTTGTAAAACAAAACAAGTAAAACCAAAGTAGGAATCCCAATATACACTATGAGCTTCACATCGTCTTTCATAATGTATGCGGCCTGTCCAAAGATATAGCTTGAAAGCCCCGACTGAGCAGCATCCTTATAGTTGCTGTTACCCTGAATATAGCTTTTTAGCACCATTCCCACTCCAAAAAATGACGATAAAACTACCGCAAGTACCGCATCTAACTTAAGCTTAGAATTCTCCTTTATAACCTGGATGAGCATAAAGGCTGTAGCGCCGGAGGCTACTGCTCCCATCGTTAAAAGCACAGGCTCCCTCTGCATAAAAAGCATAAAAGACAGGATTATTCCCGGAAATGCCGCATGTCCTATAGCATCTCCTATCAGCGACTGTCCCTTAAGTACTGTAATACAGCCCACAGCCCCTGCTACGGCTGCAAGCAAAAAAGTCCCACTCCCAACTATGATAAATGAATAGCTTGTAAGTATATCCATATTAAGCATTTTTCATCATCGCCTTTTCTAAGTTTTCATTTGTAAATGCCTCACTCACCCTGCCCGTGGCTACTACATTTTCGTTGATAATTACAACATGGTCGAAGTATTCCCTTATGGTGGCTAAGTCATGGTGGACTATTACGGCTGTTTTCCCCTTTTTCTTCTCTTCTTTTATAAAATCTATGATTACCTTCTCCGTAACCTTATCTATGCCCGCAAGCGGCTCATCCATAAAGTATATATCTGCCTCCTGCGCTATTAACCTTGCTATAAATACTCTCTGCCTCTGTCCTCCTGAAAGCTTGGATATCTGCCTGCCCCTATAGTCATACATGCCTATTCTTTTGAGTGCCGCCTCTGCCTTTTCCCTATCCTCTCGCCTGGGATGACTAAACCAGCCAAGATGTACATACCTGCCCATAAGCACCACATCCATCACAGTGGTTGGAAAATCCCAGTTTACCTCAGAAGTCTGAGGAATATAGGCTATTTTCTTCTGAACTTTTTTAAGTGGCTCTCCCATAATTAGAATCTTGCCTGCAAGCTTATTTTGCAGTCCCAATATCCCCTTTATCAAGGTAGATTTACCTGCACCGTTTGGCCCTATTATTGCCGTGATTGAGCCATCCATTATGTCTATATCACAATTCCTAAGCACTGGTTTATCGTGGTAGGCTATGGTCAAATCCTCCACCTTTACTATCACTTTTTCCATGCCCACCGCTCCTTTTATTTTAAATTCTTGGTAATCAGTTTGACATTATGCTTATACATATCTATGTATGTATCCCCGCTTTGTCCTTCAGGCGCAAGCGAGTCGGAAAACAGCTCATTTCCCTGGCCACTTACAACCTTTACATCAAAGCCCTTCGCCCTGCAAGCCTCTTTAAGCTTCTCCATCCTTGCAGGATCTGTAGTAGATTCTGCAAATATAGCTTTGACCTTGTGTTCCACTATGAAGTCCACAGTTTTGTCTATATCCTTATTTGCTACTTCTGAATCTGTACTGACACCCTGAGGAGCCACAACTTCAATACCGTATCTCCTTGAAAAATAATTAAAGGCATCGTGTGGCGTAATCAGGTACCGTCCGCCTTCAGGAATCTCTGCAAGTGATTTTTTATTTTCTTCATCAAGAGCTGACAGCTTTTCTAAGTAAGCTTTTGTATTTTTATCTATTTCATCTTTTTTCTCAGGTAAAAGCTCAGAAAGCTTTGCACCTGCATTCTCGGTGGCTTCTTTGTAAAGATCTATATCAAACCAAAAATGCGGATCTATTATTACCGCCCCATCTTCCTCCATCTTGCCTATTTTATCCTCAGGAAATGTGGATGCTACTGCATATCCCTTCTTTTCAAGCACCTCCTGCATCTTCCCCTCAAAGTGCAGTCCATGAAAAAGCAGCAAATCAGCCCCTGCTATCTTCTTTAAGTCCTCAGGCTTTGCTACATATAGGTGAGGATCTTCTCCCGCAGGGATAATCAGCTCTTTATCCACCATATCACCTGCAAGCTGATTTACCATGTCGTACAGAAATGAAGTTGTTACTGTTACCTTCTTTTTAGGCTGAGAATCAGCATTACTTACAGCTTCCTTAGTACTACCCATATTCCCACAGCCTGTTAAAAGCAATACTCCAAACAGCAAAAATAATATTGTTTTTCTCAATTTTCTATTCTCCTTTTTAGAATTAATGTAAGCTTAAAGTAGTTAGTCTTAACTAACTTATTCTTAGTATATTCTTACAGGCATTTTATGTCAAGTAGATTTTTCAGTACCGGGTTTTCTCTATAAGCCATAAATGATAAAGTCCTAGTATACCACAAATAAAAATGTCCCACTTATGGTAAAATACTATTTTGTATATTCTAACACTAGGAGGGACTGACTTATCAGAAAGGTTATTTTATCAATGGATGAACAAAGAAAGTACGAGGTTATTAAAGGTCTGATAGATCACCCAGATACAGCTAATAAGGATAGAGCTGCTCTTATCCTAGGATGCACCAAGAGGCATATAAACCGTATGATACAAGGCTATATTAAAGATGGTAAAGCATTCTTTATTCATGGTAACAGAGGTAAGAAGCCGGTTACCACCATCCATCCTGACATCAGAAGTCAGGTTCTTGATCTATACAGAACTAAATACTACGAGGCTAACTTTGAACACTATACAGAGCTTCTAAAAAAAGCATGAGGGCATAAAGCATCTCTTCTTCCTCTGTAATGAGTATTTTTGGAGTCTGAGTACATTCTATCTCCAAAGGCTACAAAAAGCCAAAGCGTAGACGCATTAGGCAAGCACTCAGAGCCAAGAAGGAATCTGAAAGCGTCAAAAAGAATTATCACAGATACAGGCTAACTTAGTAGCAGTTGAAGATGCTCACAGTCGTCGTCCAAGATGTGCTTATTTCGGTGAATTGCTTCAGATGGATGCAACCCCTTATGAATGGGTGCCGGGACAGATATAGCATCTACATTTAGCCATTGATGATGCCTCAGGTGCTGTTACTGGCGCATGGTTTGATACTCAGGAGACCCTTAACGGCTACTACCATGTGTTTGAACAGATTCTTACCGATTATGGTATCCCCTATAAGTTTCTTACCGATAAACGTACTGTATTTACTTACAAGAAAAAAGGTGCCTTATCTGACGACAATGACACCTATACACAGTTCGCTTATGCCTGCAAGCAACTTGGTACACAACTTGAATCAAGCAGCGTACCACAGGCTAAAGGACGCATAGAACGATTGAATCAAACCTTACAGTCACGCCTGCCTGTGAGTTTAGACTCGCAGGCGTAACCGACATCAATAATGCCAATGAATTCCTTCACTCCTACATAAAGGAATTCAATGAGAAGTTCTCACTTCCACTTCATGGTATCAAATCTGTCTTTGAAACGCAACCGTCTAAAGAAAAATAAATCTTACTTTAGCAGTTTTGACTGAGAGAACTGTTGATGCCGGACATGCGATTCAATTTAAGAAGAAATTTTATAAGATGATAGATCATAATGGAGTCCAAATCCATTATAGAAAAGGTACCAAGGTTATGCTTATCAAGGCATTTGATAGGTCTATGTTTGCGTGCGTAAATGACAAGGATATTTATGCACTGGAAGAAATACCGGCTCATGAACACAAATCTAAGGACTTGGACGCTGACTACAAACAACCTAAACCTAGAAAGCCTTATATTCCTCCAATGAACCATCCTTGGAGATTAGAGGCCTTTAATAAATTTGCACATTCACAGCCACACAGAATTGAAGACGACTTAAAAAGTGCATAATAAAAGCCCCTTTGTGGGGCTTATAAATTAATTATTTTGGGACATAATCATTTATGCTTGACAGTAGATTTTTCAGTACCGGGTTTTCTCCCTACATATCCACCTGTTTCAAAATCCTCTGCTACAGCTTAAAAATAATCTCAACCTTTTAAGATATCATCCGATATACTTATTATAATACCTTAATAACAGATAGATTTAAATGTACTGCCTTACAGGAGGGGAAATATGGATATATTAAAAACTTCTGCTGCCGGCTATACCGGTTCTTCCTACCAACTGGAAGGACGAACAGCTAAAAATTTATATAAGGGACCGTCTGGAGAACTAGCTGATAAACTTGATAGGGTCTACGAAAAAGAAAATCATAGAAATAAGGTTTTTGCTGACCCCGAAGATCATATACGAAGAAAATACTTCGATCCAAGCTATTGCCACTACAGGGTTTTAGACGGCGAGCCTCATTCTGCAGTACGCATGACTGCCTATAGTAACGAGATGAGAGTATTAAAGGGCGGCAAACCTTACTGTTACTCTGTTATGGATTATGCATACCGTGGCTATGAAGCACCTAGTATTCATGGAGAAATAGAGAGCTTTAGAGCAGCCATTCATGACAGGCTTAACATGGATTTTCAGGTATCAAAACTCTTTGAAGAAAATACTATTAACATACCAAGTGGTGTTACTCTTACTTTTAGAAGTGATTTATATACAAATAGAATTTCTGTTTTAGGTGAGGCAGATGATAGCTTAAAACGAAGGATTGAGAGCGTTCTAAATCAAGGTGGGAATTCTGAAGTTTTGTCTTTACATATTGCATTTTCTGCCTCATCGCTTGCCAAGTCTGAACAGTATAGCAATGAAAAAAGCAGCCTTTGGAATTTAGCAAATAAAATCTACCGATATACCGGATATGATATGAGGGATTTGGAAGCAAGAGACGGCAGCTTTTTTACAAAGGATGGAGAGAATGTTATAGAAAAGGTTGCAACAAATGTTAGAAGTGAAGTCAAAGGCAGTACTCCAACTATACAAAGTGCAGCATTAGGTCTGTTATCCTCAAGGGTGAAATATTTTTCAGAAAATGGTATTTATAAAGAAAATACCTTTACCGATATTGAGTTTAAGGATGGCCATCTCCTTGATGTCCGCCAGAAATATAAATATGGAGTAGGGCAAAATGGCTGGATACACGATATGGCAAAGGAAAAAGGCGTGGATGATTATGAGCTTTCTAAGGATGGAATCAAGCTTCTCTCTAAAGGAGAGCCTTTTAAAGTGCCTTCCGGAAAGCTTGCAGCCTACCAAAAGACTTACAAAGAAGATGATTTACCACTGACTGTAATTATTAGGAAAGCACTTGATGAGTTTTTTAGTAAAAATATGTTTGATATTCCTATCGGTACTAATTTTAATATTTTATTTGAGGAAACACCATACAAGCTTTTTGTACTGGGCATAAAGAATAATGCAGTTTCCGAATTAGTCAACGACTCCTTAAATAAAAACATAGAATTGCTAAACCTGTTTTCACTGCTATCAAAAAGCAAATTTTCTGCAAAAATATAAGAAGTAAAAATTTTACCCCCTTACCGGATTTATTTGTCTGATAAGGGGGGACATTTTTTAAAACGATGCTTTTATTACATTAAAATTTCACTATTTTCCGCTGTATTATACCTACTTGTTTATCCCCCCTATCTCCCCTACATATGCCATACTCCCACAAGCTTCCGGTTCTAAATCAGGGAAATCTTCGACCGATACACCCCAGATTACATTTCCCTCTAAAATCCCTTTCTCCTTACATTTTCTTTCAAATTCATTTAAGTCTGCAATATAATCTTTTGCCAACTCTTGTACATTACATAAAGAAGGCCTGACAGAAAACCAAAAATCTTTTTTATCCAATTCTTCTAAGCCCATTTCCCTGCAAAATCCACATTTTAAGTCCTCGTTTGGTTTAGCTTTCTGTCCCTTCTTCCATAATTCTGTTTCATTTTCATAGGGCTCATTATCCCAGTATTCTTCAAAATCACACTCTTCAAACATTCCAATCCATACATAATAAGTTTTCATATTATCCCCTTCATTTAATCCGCATCTACCCAAAGATGATATTTTCCACAATGCAGACAGCGGAACAAATAGCCACAGAGTGAGCCATCTTTTACAAGGTATTCTTCTACATCTTCAAATTCATCCCTTGCTGCATACTCCTCAAATACCTCATCTGCAATATCCATAGCCTTTAGCTCTTTCGTGCCTGCCGTTCCTAAATATGCACAGTAGTCATCACAGCAGGAGAGCCAGTATTCGCCCTGCCAGCTTATATACCCCGGTGTACGGCAGAAAAGCTCTTCATCCTTTTCCTTATCAGGCTCACCCTCCCACTCTGCACCCTGAATAAAGGAAGCATCGTACTTTCTTGCTGCTTCACCATTTGCAATGCAGGTAGGACAGATATTATCCACATCCTCAACACAGTATGGAGTGATGGAATAATAGACAGTACTTTTCTTCCCACAACAAGGGCAGGTCTTTTCCTCACCCTCTTCAAAAGCACCCGTACCTATAGGGTCAGGATGATAACGAAACTTTGGCAGGTCTTTTAAACGCTCTCTTTTTGCTGCTTCTTCCTCCCCAGTCAAAGGGCGTGGCAGAGCAAATTTATCAGCATGGCTCTTGCTTAACTCCTGCAGAGTGGCAAGCTTTTTTATCTGCTTCCTATCCCCCTTATCTACAAATGATGAGAAGATTGTAAAGGCACTCTCCATCATGCCCAAGAGCTGATATACATCTACGAGCACTTCTTTTGCTTCCTTTTCCCCTATACCTGAAAGCCTATCCGCAAACTGATAAAGCAGAAGTACACTCTCCTTATTTCCATCTTGAGCCATAAAATTCTTTTTTAGTTCTATAAATTCTTTAAGATATTCGTTCATATCAACACTCCGCAATAATTTATTCACCGGGTATTTTCCTATCTTAATCTAGTGATTATGGTTTAATGCAATCTCATCAATCAGTTTTAATTCTTCAGCAGAAAAGCCCGGGCTGTTTATAGCACGAATATTGGTAAGGAGCTGCTCTGCCTTTGAAGCACCAACAAGTACTGAAGTTATTGCCTCATCTTTTAATAACCACGCAAGTGCCATTTCTGCAAGGCTCTGACCTCTTTTATCTGCAAGTTTTTTAAGTTCTCTTACCTTTGAAATATCCTGTTCTACCTTAGCCTCATCTAAAAATCTGCCATCTGTCCTTACCCTGCTGTCTTCCGGAACTCCATTCAGATAACGGTCTGTAAGCAAGCCCTGAGCAAGCGGACAGAAGCAGATAACTCCCTTTCCTAATTTGTCCGCCATATCTTTAAGCCCGTTAGTTTCAATGGTTCTATCTAAGATATTGTACTTGTTCTGATTTATTATAAATGGTACATGGAGTTCCTTAAGCATAGCCGCGGCCTCTGCCATCCTCTCTCCGTCATAGTTTGAAAGTCCGACATAGAGTGCCTTACCGCTCCTAACTATCTGGGCAAGAGCCTCCATGGTCTCACAAAGAGGTGTGTTAGGATCAGGTCTGTGATGATAAAAAATATCCACATATTCGAGTCCCATACGCTTAAGGCTCTGGTCTAATGAGGAAATCAGATATTTCTGCTTCCAAAATCCCCATAAGGGCCAGGCCACATAGTATAGCCTGCCTTTGTACTTATAATCAATTCATCGCGGTAAGCACTAAAATTCTCCTTAATAATCTTCCCAAAGTTTACCTCTGCAGCTCCGGGCTTTGGCCCATAGTTGTTGGCCAGATCAAAATGAGTTATTCCATTATCAAATGCAGTAAAACAGATTTCCTCCATAGTTGAATACGAAGCTGTATCACCAAAATTATGCCATAGTCCAAGTGATACCTCAGGAAGCTTAAGTCCGCTTTTCCCTGAATAATTATACTGCATGCTCTCATACCTTGATTCGTTTGCCTTATACATAATTACCTCCCTATAAATAAGTTATTCTGATTAATTTTTCTATATTTTCTCAGTTCCAAAAGCTTAATTATCCTCTCTGTTTAACCTGCGCAAGAACCTCTCAGTTCTGGGGTTTGCTGCAGGCCTCTTTGCCTTAATCTCTTCCACTACTTCGGCCACTCCGTTTAATCTCCTGCCTTTATTGCAGGACAGCTTGTCAAGCGGACACTGCCACCCACAGCCCTTACAGACTCCCGTAGCTGAATTTTTCTCTACAATATTGCCATTATTTTCCATTGCTTTGTTTTCCTTTATCCCAATTTAATAAGTTAGGTACCTTGATATATTGAGATTATAATATGACCTGAGCACTTTATAAGGTACCCTGCATTTTTCCCATTATAATTGCACTGTCTTTTCACTATTTCTTGTCCTTAATAGGTTTCATAAATAAGTTCTTTATCAGCCTGAAACTGTTCATCAAATTTCACCAGTATATACAGCCTGCCGGCATGGGATTCTCCCATATCATATCCGAGAGCAAACTCTTTATAACAACCACTTTTATCAAACATAATATCCGTCAGATTTAACTTAGACGCATCTTCATCCGGATGGACAGCTTGTATTACCTCATGGGCATTATAGTCTAGCTTCTCCAATTCCCTAAAAAGTCTTTGCATAAAATCATCCGGTATTAGGGACATATCCTTCTCCGTAAATCCGGTGAAGTTAAAATTTACTTCTTTATTACCATATTTGCCTGTAAAATATATCCCGGCATTATTTTTATCCCAGTCTTTTACATTCCATAATGTGAGCAAATCTTCTTTTTTCATTTTTCATCTCCGATTAGTCTCTCAGATATCTTATATTCTTCCCAAACACAAATATTCTATAGGCGGTTTTCCCATCCGGACTGTAGCCAGGCACATCATTTCGTATAAAAGGGATGAACATTTCTTTAAGCTTCTTTTCCTCATCCAAAATCTCTTCCTCATCCATTGTAAAAGCTGCCAGGTGAGAATCATCTACTTCTCCTTTAGAAATCTGCTCAAGTACATAGGAAACCGCTGCCTCCTCATTGCCAAAATACTTTATTATATCTCTATGTCCCTCTCTCTTCATAGCCATAGATAAAGCCGTTTCCGTCCCTATCCAAAAATAAACCCTCTAATGCCCTATATTTCCCAATTGAAAATGAATCAAAGGAATAGCACTCCCTTTCCATAAATTCGACCAGCTTATCAATTGTCTTTATCTTAGATGCAATGTAATTAAACAATATTCCACTTACATAATTCCCTTTATTTCTGCTAATACATTCGGTAGTAAGAGCCATTGGTGAAAACTGAGTCTCTCCTTTATTTACTGTATCCATCAATAGAAGTACCGGATAAGGGGCATTTTTATTATCTCTTAAATCTACAGCCCACTCACCGCCAAGATATCCTCTAAAAGTTTCGCCAATATATATTGTCAGATAGTCCAACATACTACTGTCATCAAGCAATTCGTTAGCATCCTGATAGTGACTTAGAATCCATCTTTCTAAATCATTAAGTGAAGCCATAGTATAATCAAGAAGCAAATGATTATTCCCTGCAAATTCCTGTGTGAATTTATCCATTTTATCGGGTATACAAGATATCCATTCTTTACAATTTTCCTTTTTATCTGCCATAGTTTCATTTCCTCCGGCCGTTCGAGATTTTTCTGTCACTGCAAATTCTAAGTTGTATGGCTAATGTGATTGTTTTTTTGACTAAGTTACGCCTTCGCTGATAGCATTCCAGTTAAGCAATTGCTAAAAAATAAAAGTGCATAATATTTCACTTAGTCGACTAGGTGACGCCTTCACTAATAAATGTCCAGACTCGCTCCGGTTTTTCTGAAAGAGGCTGTTTTAGAATAGTTCTGTTGACGAAAAACCTAATGCGCTCGCTTAGGCATTATTAGTTCCGGCTGTTGAACTGAAATCTAAGTGAATAGTCCTATTTATATGAGAGCTGTAAACAATTGGTGAAATATGCGGTATTATCAGCTCAGGCTGTTTGATTGATAAGTCGGCACAAACAAACGCATCAGCCACAAGGGGCAGGTTGGGGTGGCTGCCTTTCATTTGGTATTCTAGTTATTATTTTTATAAATTTAAGGTACCAGCTACGAATGATAAATTCTAAGCGAGCGCATTAGGCGGAGCGAAGCGGATGCCGGAGCGAGTCTGAAATGTTATCATTCGGAGCGTCACTTAGGTAAGTTTATATAACTCGACAAATTAGAATTTGAATATTTAAAAATTTCTTCCAGCATATCTTCCCTTTAGGGAACTTTATATCATTTATATTATCAAAAAGTTCCCTAAATTTCGACCGACAACCTCGTTCTATCCGGATTATAGCATTCCTCGACAACTGGCGCTATCTTTGATAGCAGTATGGCTATCTTGGGACAGTCCTTATAGTTCTTTTTTAAGCATGATAATTTCGCTTGTTCTGTATTCTTCAACAAATCCATTCTTTAGAAATATCTTAACCGCCGGATTATCTATTGCGATATCGTCATACAACAGCTTATGCCATTTTGTTTAGCAGCACTACATAACAAATCCAGTCCAATACTGCCATAGCCTTTTTTTCTATATGGTGCATAGACTATAACATCAGCTATATAAAGGTTTCGATTGCTATCGTAATGATAGGCAATCTCTCCAATAAAATGACCAGCGTTATCCTTCAAATATCTGAAATAACGCTTGCCCTCATGATTTACAATCCAATAATCATACCAGCCAAGCCACTCCTCTTTCGGAAAAGGAATTGTACCTCCCCAAGCGTGGTTATACGACATGGTTTCCGTATCTGCCATCATCTTCTGACGAAACCAAAGTTCTTCCAAGGATGGTGTATATAGCGTGATGAGGTTTTCCCATTCTTCTTTTGTTAATAGGCTTACATGTCCATTTCTTATTTCGCCCAACAGCGGAACCGGCACATCTTCAGTAGCCCATTGATACTTGAACCCAAGCTTTTCCTGAACACGCTTTGATTTCTCGTTGCCATCATAATAGCCACACCAGATGCGAACAAGGTTCAGATCCTCAAAGGCATGACGCAGCAGCTCTCTTCCCGCCTCAGGCACAATACCCTGACCCCAATAATTAACTCCCAGCCAATAACCAAGCTCCGCTTCATCGTCCTTTTCTGCAAGGTCATTGTGGTGAAAGCCGATGCTGCCAATTGGAAGTCCTGTTTCCTTCAGCACAATGGCGTAGGTCTCCGGTGCCATCAGCACATCCCGGATGAGCTGCCGGCTGTTCTCTTCACTTGTGTGCACAGGCCACCCTGCAACCGGCCCTACTCGTGGATCTTTTGCGTATTTATAGCATTCCTCTGCATCCGTTTCTTCCCACGGACGAAGGATAAGTCTCTCTGTTTCTAAAATCATATCTACCGTTCCTTTCTCTTGCAGCCGGAAGTAGTTCTTGCTCACCATGGTCTCAACTTTTTTACCTGCAAAATCTTATACTTCGATTATTCATTTTTTTAACTTATACTTTCGATTTCTATTTTCACCAATAGGGATAATATCTTCCATCTTTGATAGAATTACTCGTGTTCTCTCAGCGCTTAATTCAATTATGCTTTTCGCTTCAGAACAGAACTGTAAAACTTTTTCCTCAATGCTAAAATCATAATTTTGTGTTTCGTCTAGTACCTGATTCACTTTAACTTGTGCATTAACTTGTGTATTTTTAGAATTAACTTGTGCATCAACTGGTTCATACCAATTTTCTTTGAACTCAAACCATCCACTCAGTATGGTAATACTTATTCGCTTTGAATGCTACAGCGCTTGAAGAAAACTCTGCTCTCTATTCCCTTCTAGAGATAACCTCACCACACTCTCCACATGCACCCCCTTGGAAAACTGATCCACAGCCTGCACCTTATCCAGTCTATACCCTCCATCTCCACATAGCACCTTCAAGTCCCTTGCAAGCGTAGCCGGGTCGCAGGATACATAAACCACTCTCCTTGGCTTGTAGTTCATTATCGTCTCAAGGAGCTTTTCATCGCAGCCCTTTCTTGGCGGGTCTACTACTATTACATCAGGTTTTGGCAGCTTCTTAGCCTCATCCTCAGCTTTTCCTACTGTGAAATGCACATTCGACATTCCATTTAATTTAGCATTTTCCCTAGCATTTACCACTGCTGCCTCTACTATCTCCACTCCGTACACTTCCTTAGCCTTCTTCGCTAAAAACAGGCTTATAGTACCGATGCCGCAGTAGAGATCCCAAACCACTTCCTCTCCTGTAAGGTCTGCAAATTCCAAAGCCTTACCATAGAGTTTCATAGTCTGGGCAGGGTTTACCTGATAGAATGAAAACGGAGATATCTTAAACTTAACATCCTCTATCATATCCACTATATAAGGCTTCCCGTATATGCATTTGAGCTCATCCCCAAATATCACATTTGTAACCTTCTTATTTATATTCACGCAAATGCTCGTTATCCTTACATCACTCCTGCCCTCAAATGCCTTAAACACCATAGCTATAAACTCATCAGCCTTAGGAAGAGCATCTCCGTTTATTACTACACAGATACCTATTTCGCCTGTAGCAAAGCCCTTTCTGGTCATTATATGGCGGACTAACCCCTTGGCTTTTTCAGGTTTTTTCGTCTTTGGATTTATTTTTTCCTCGTAGGCAGAGACTTTATACTTCTTCATAAATGCCATAAGTGTATCCAAAATAAGCTCATTCTCCTCAAACTGAATGTAGCATTTGGTCGTATCCACTATCTCGTGGCTCCTCTCAGCGTAAAAGCCCGTAACTGTCTCGCCCGCTTTATTCACACCAACAGGAAACTGAGCCTTATTCCTATAATGCATAATCTCGTCACAGCCAATTATAGGGAGCATAGGTATAGCCTCATCGCTAAAAACCACCTATTCTCTTTATGCAGTTAAACACCTTCTCCTGCTTGAACTTAAGCTCTGCACCGTATGAAAGGTGCTGGAACTGACAGCCTCCGCATCTCTTTGAAATGGGACAGACAGGCTCTATCCTATCTGTTGACGGCTCTATAATACGCTCGCATCTGGCATATCCATAGTTTTTTTCCTGCCTTTACCACTCTAGCCTCTATCCTGTCCCCCGGAACTGTATCCTTCACAAAGAGGGTATAACCATTTGCATGCGCTATACCCTCTCCCTCACTTCCTATTGCTTCAATCTGAAGTTCTAAAATATCATTTTTTTCAAACATATTATTCCTTATTCTTAGTAGATATTCTAATATTTGATTCAAATAGTTTGTTGTAACCAAGCCAATCGGTTCTGCCCTCATTTACTTCCAAAAGCTCTGTAAATGTCTCCATCTTCGCATCCATGTTATCAGCAAGGCTGAGTGCAAAGGCTTCCATAAGTGCAGGCATCTTAGGCGAACCAAACTCCAGAGAGCCATGGTGCGATAAAATGCAGTGAATAAGTTCATCTGCCTGCCTTCTTGGAAATCCTTCTATTTTTCTTATTTTTTCACTAATAATGTTTGCACCAATATAAATATGTCCTAATAGCTGGCCTGAATCCGTATATTCATTAGTAGGAAAACCGCTTAATTCAACCATCTTACCTATATCGTGAAGTGGTGCCGCCGTTATTAGCAGATCTCTGTTTAACATAGGATACTGCCTTGCCATAAAATCACAAACTTTAATTACCCCAAGAGAATGCTCCAAAAGTCCTCCCACAAAGCTATGGTGGACTGTCTTGGCAGCGGAATGATTTTTAAATTTCTCTACAAAACCCCTATCTCTGAAAAACGCATCCAAAAGCTGTTTATAGTAAGGAGTTTTAACTGTATCGATGATGCCTAAAAGCTCCTCAAACATTTCATCTCTGTTATATTTTGAAGTAGGGATATAGTCAGCTAAATCGTATTCACCCTCACTGCATCTTCTTGCTCTAATAATTTTACCCTGTAAGGCTCCCATATATACGGAAATCTGTCCCTGCACGCAGACAAAGTCACCGCCTGCAAAGTCCTCAATTCCATTTGAATTTGTATCCCAAACCTTAGCATCAAGGCTTCCAGTCTTATCCTGTAATGTTAAGGAGTAATATGGTTTATCATTCTTACTCCTGAGTTCTTTTTTCTCCTTACAATAATATATTCCATTAAGCTGATCTCCATCTTTTATCTCTTTTATATATCTCATTTTATTCCCCTGCTGTCTCCTATCTCTACTTCTAATTCTATTTTCTTTCCTTCATTTCTTGTTACTCTGTAAATAAGAACTTTAATTTTATCCTTCGGTTTTTTACTTTCAAGGAGGTTCTCATAGTCATTTATGTTCTCAATATGTACACCGTCCATCTCGTAAATTATATCGCCTTCCTTAAGACCCGTATCATCGGCAGGTGAACCCTTGGCGATACTATCTATAAGTACACCTCCCGATATGCCTGTCTTTTCTTCAGCCCCATCAAAAGCCTTGGATTTTATTCCTATATAAGGCAGAGTCTCATCATTGATCATTTTCTCAAGGAAGGTCATTATCTTTGAAATGTTGATAATCTGAGTAGCTTCTTGATTTCCCTTAAAATATATACCCACAACATTTCCATCAAAATCCACAAAGACCGCATCCCCATCCTTAGCTATATTAATATCCGTAAATTGTGAATCAAGGCTGTAATCATCTACTATAAGGGCAGTCTCGGTTTCTGTTATAACTCCCGGTAATACTGAATAGATGTTTCCATTCGGATTGCCTATAGCCATCACAGGCTCACCCAAGCTTTTATAACCAGTCCCATCAAACTTAAGTGGTTCAATTTCATCTTTTTTTGCAATACCCTTCAAATTAACCATTACAAGAGCCAGTTCCAGATTTGTGCTATAATTTTTCACAATGCCTTCTGCCAGAAATCCCTGCTTAAATTTAACCTTTATCTTATCTGCTGCCTTTATGCCTTTATATGCTGTCAAAATATATGCCTCGTCATTCTGTACCGCAATTATATAGCCTGCTGCCTTATTAACTGCTTCATAAGGATTCTCGAACCAGTCCTTGCCCTTGACTACAGACTGTACCTCAACCACAGACTCATTCTGCTTGTTGGCAAGTTCACCGAATTGACCAAGTATCTGCCTATAGTCTGTTAAATCTGCATAGATTTTTTTTTCAATTATTTTCACCTGTTTCTTATTATTTTCAGGTTCTTGCGGCTTTGTTTCTTTAACTGCACCTTCTGAGGCAATTGCCGTTCCTGTAGCCATTCCCTCTTTTCTCCCAAGTTCTACCACAGTATTCTTTTTAAATATGTTAAAATAGGCAAAGACTTCACCTGATGTTTCAAACACAATTCTTTCAACAACTCCGAATATCAATCCTAGTGATATTACGGCAGCGAACCCAAGCAAAACTTTTTTAACAGGATGCATCTTCTTTGGAACTATTTTCTCTTTTATGAACTTATAATCCTTATCATCACTCATAATTATACCCCTGGCTTACTAAGCGTGAATACAAACTCTGTTCCTGCATTTTCAGTACTTATTACATCTATCTCTTCTCCATGTGATTGTATTATTTCCCTAACTATAGACAGCCCTAAGCCGCTTCCCTTCTTATCCTTCCCTCTTGAAGAATCTGTCTTATAAAAGCGTTCCCAGATCTTTTTAAGACTCTCCTTAGGAATACCTATTCCATAATCTTTCACCGATACAATAACCTTATTCCCCTTTGACCTTGTTGTTATATTTATATCAGAATTATTCCGGCTGAACTTTATGGCATTATCTATTAAATTATATAAAACCTGCTCAATCTTTCCCTTATCTGCCATGACATGTGCTTCATCTCCCTCAAATATAAGATTGAGTGAAATGTACTTCTCCCTGCAGCTACCCTCAAAAGTTTCCACAGTCTGTTTTATAATACTATGAAGGTCAAATTCCCTAATATCCAAGAGCGCCTGGTGACTATCAAATTTACCAAGTTCAATCAGGCCGCTTGTAAGTTTAGTGAGCCTGTCAGTTTCAAAACAAATAGTGTTTAAGTATTTATTGTATAACTCTGGAGGTATGGTTCCATCTATCATTGCTGTAGCAAAGCCCTTTATGGATGTGAGCGGAGAACGGAAATCATGGGAGATATTAGAAATAAATTTTCTCTGGTATTCTTCCATTAGGCTAAGTTCCTTTGCCATGTACTCAATAGTGTCCATCAAATCTTTGAACTCGTCATGTCGATTTTTTCCAATAGTGAACTTATAGTCAAATTTACCCTGTGCATACTCCCTTGCCGCCTTAATTACAGCCCGCAAAGGAATAATTGATATTCTGTATAAGAATAAAAGTGCTGCCAGAAAAACCACTCCCAATATCAAAAAACAAATATTTAGAGTATCTATACTGTAGACCGCAGCCTTATCCACTTCTGACATTTCCATGTAAAGCACCACATAGCCCTTTAATACAAAGTCTATATCAATAGGAGAAACTACAGTAACTACCGCATTAGAAGATAATTCTTTTATATTGCCTCCCACATAAGAATCCCTTTCAAGCAGCCAGCCTGGTAATTTTCTCCTGTTTTTATTTTCATCGAAAGAAAGACCTCTGGAATCTGAAATTACTTCTCCTGCTGCATTTACTATCATAATTCCGGCATCTGCAAATGTATCTATGGTTTTCAGCCCATTATCCACATCAAAAATAGACATATTGCCTGAATAATATCCTTCCATATAGTCATTCGTAATGGTTTCGGCCTCAGTCTTCATGGATTTTATATTATTATTAATAATTCCATTTCTTATGCGCCCTGCTCCCACAGTATTTAATATAATAAGAGAACTAATCACTATAAGGAGATAGCAGGCCAGATATTTTATAAAAAGATTTGCTTTCATAACATTGTACCTTTATCCGGTTGTTAATTCATACAGATATAGTATATCGAACTTTTATAGGTTTTACAATGATTATATCAATGTGATTCCATCTAATATCCTAAAATAATCCTTAAAAGTCTTTGCTGAACAGCCTGGATTTTTAATGACTACTCCCTCCCTTCTAAGCCCAACAAGAGAAAATGCCATAGCTGCCCTGTGATCCTCATAGGTTTCAACTTCTACATCAGATGAAGTCATTTTGGTTGGAAAAATAGTGATTTCGCCTTCACCCACTTCAGTCTTTATTCCAAGTCTTTCAAGTTCCGTTTTTATAGCAAGAAGTCTATCTGACTCCTGCAGCCTTATATGTGCTATCCCTGTAATCTTAGTCGGGCTTTGGCAAATGTCCCCACTGCTGCAAGAGTAAGGCTCTGATCTGAAAAACTATTAAGATCTGCCTCTATCCCTTCATAGTCTCCATCCTCCGGTCCCTGCAATATAATGCCATCTTCCTCTTCATACAATGCAGCTCCCATTTTAGTTAAAAGTTTAACAAATTCTATGTCTCCCTGAATGCTGTTTAGAAATACGCCTTGAACCTGTGCCTTGCAGCCAAGTATTTCCGCCATTGCATAAAAATAACAGGCCGCTGAAACATCCGGCTCTATATCATACTCCCTTGCCTTATATTCTCTTCCTGCTTTTAAAACATATGATACGATGCCATTATCATAGACTATATCAGGCTTGATGCCGAAACTCTCCATTACTTTTGCCGTCATATCTACATATGGAAGGCTTTCTCTTCCACCCGTTATATCTACCTTCAAGCCACCCTCAAGTAAAAATCCCGTCATAATAACAGCACTTAAAAACTGACTGCTGATGCCTGTATTTAATTTTATCTCTCCGCCGCTTACTCTCCTTGAGTCCAGTGTAAATGGAAAATATCCCTCTTCCTCATCGTATTTTATAACAACCCCAAGGCTTATTAATGCATCTAAAAGCGGCTTCATAGGCCTTTTTTTCATCTGTTTAGATGAATCAAGATGATAAATTCCACCACTAAATGCTAGGAGTGCTGTCAAAAATCTTGCTGCAGTTCCTGCACTTCCCACATTTATATTGGCTTCCTTTACAGGAAGTTTCCCGTCACAGCCCTGTACGACTATGGTTTCCTCTTCCTCATCTATTTTCATTATTATGCCGAGTGTGGCTAAACATTCCACCATATTTTTAGCATCATTTGAAAAAAGAGCACCCCTAAGTCTGCTCTCTCCTTTTGCAAGTGCCGCAATGAGAAGTGCCCTGTTCGTTATACTTTTAGAACCCGGCACCCTAACCTTTATTAGTTTTTCCCTGCTTACTCTGTTAAAAATGCATCTAACCCGATATTTTTCCATTAATTTCACCTTGAGTAAATATTCTTTTATATTTGTACATTATACTGTGGGGACACAATATTTGACATCCGATAATTTCTTCATACCCTTTATATGAAAAAACCCACCAAGCTTATTCACATGATGGGTTATCTTTTAGCTGTAACTAATCTTCACTTCTTTTTTATCTGAATTTGATGTTTCCTTAACCGCCTTTTTATCACCCTCAGCTATATTTATAGCATCAAGTCTAATACCGGCATCAAAGGTCTTAGATGTTGTTTCTGAAAAGGCTGATTTTATGCTTTCTGCAAACCTTTCAAGCTTTTTGGATATGCTGTCGCCTTCTGATGCAGCCTTTACAAAGTCATTATCTTTCTTCGTCACCTGAGTACGCAGCTTCTCCCTGCTTGACATCTCTGAATCATAGTCTGTCTTTGAAATTTCACCTTCAAGATAAAGTAATTTTATGTCTGAGTCTGACTTTCCGGCAAAAGAAACTGACTGTTTCTCTTCTGAAATCTCTTTTTTCTGTATATTTTCAGCCGTTTCTTTCAGTACTTCAGCCCTTCTCTCTGCCTTGAGCCTTGCGGCCTTACGGGCATTTTCTGCCTGTTCCATCTTAAGTTCTACCCTGTCAGCTTTGTTTTCATCTCCCGGCAATTTTATTTCAGCATCATCTGTATCTTCTGTACCATTTTCAATCTGTTTCATAGCAGCATCAAACTTAGCTGCTGCCTGTGGACTAATCTGTACGGTATCTCCATCCGGCGAAACTGCTATTTGGTTTTCCTGTGAAACCTGTCCTGCATTTAGACTATTGCCTGTTCCACTTACTCCTCTTCCCCTAAAATCCTGTTTCCCGGCAGTACTCTTTACACTTTCCTGCCCTAAACCACCTATGCCTCCGCCCGGAGTATAGGTATTAAATCCACTTCCTGTGTTTATACCTACTATTGCCATAGTCACTCTCCCTCCTTGAATGGTGACATATTCATCTAACCATCAAATAAATATACTAATCTATTCTTATAATAGCACAAATCTCTCCTAATAGCAAAGACTTTATTAAAATTTTTGTGTCAAGTACCAGTTGGCAGATTTCCTTACCTTTTTCTTTTATCATTGTACACCAGTTATGCTTTTCATAGACATATTAATTCATCAGATTCAAATAAGAATCGTTAAGTGTAGGCGTTACCTCCCATGCTGATTCTATGGGCTTTTCTTTTGATATTACTCTCAACAAAACTCCATCTTCAAGCAAGTCTTTCTTTGAAATGAAATAATTACTTTCAAAATGTAGTGACTCATCTTCACTTGTTTGTAATTCCCAAACATTGCCTTTACATCTTGCGATGAGTTCATCTTTACTACCATTATAAACGCTTTTACCATTATCAAGTATAAGCAATCTCTTACAGGTAGATTCGATATCAGAAACTATATGTGATGATATTATTATAGTCCTATTTCTTGAAAAAGTAGTTAGTACATTACTAAAATTTATTCTCTCCATAGGATCTAAGCCTACTGTTGGTTCATCCACCAAGAGTAAATCCGGATTGCCTATAAGTGAAACAGCTATACCCAGCCTTTGTTTCATTCCACCGGAAAGTGACTTGATCTTAATTCCTTTGCATTCTTCAAGATGGACTGTTTTAAGTAAATTTTCTATTATATCTGTCTTATCCTTTTTTACCCTATTAAGCTCAGAAAAATAGTCCATAATTTCAAATACGGTCATATTAGGGTAAAACGAAAATTTTTGTGGTATATAGCCTATTCTATGTCTTATTTCGTTAATATTCCGTATTTTTTCGCCACCGTAAAAAATCTCTCCTGCATCTTTTTCAAGGACACCTGCAAGTATTTTTATAAGTGTTGTTTTACCTGCACCATTTGCCCCCAAAAGCCCATACATTCCCTCTTTTACATGGAAACTTATATCACTTAATGCAGGCTTTTCTTCATAATTCTTACACAGCCCATTTACCTTTATTTCCATCAATTTCTACCCAATCCTTTACCTTTTACTATGAAAAACAGTATCACTGCCATTATATAAACACCTGCTATAAGGCTGATTACTGAATATTTCAGGTGGTTAGTATAACAGCAGACATTTAGAAAAGCAACATTTTCTTTACCTACTGCACAGAACAGATAATATCCCAAATAAGCTACATATCCTGCAATTTCTTTGCCTGTTGCCTCTGAAAATATCACTCCAAACAACCCAAGATACAGGGAACTGATGCAAATGGATATGGCCCACAATCCAATACCTACATCATTCATATACGAAATAAGATATAATGAAAATGTTATTAACCCTACTGTTAACATAACTCCCATTATGAATCTTGCAAAATATATTTTAGTATAGGAAGTTCTCACTGTATAAGTAAACTCAGTAACTCCATTTCTTTTTTCTATATTACATAGTGGTAATAGCATAAACATAGAGAAAAAAATATCACTATATTTTCACCGGTAGTTTTTTTATATCATATTCATTCATGTTTCTATTTGCAAATCTTATTAACAACACAAGTAAAAAAATAGTATGCTTATTATCACATTACCGTTATATGCAAGTTTCAATTGATAAATTAAAAATGATTTTTTTCTTACAACACAGCTGTTCATGCTTCTTTTTGCTCAGTCTATCAAATAATATATCTTTTATATAGTTCCACCTGTATTTAAGCCTTCTACCGTTTCTTGCCTTATCAAATATCGTTACAGAAATAGCAGTAATGATAATTGATAAAAAAATACCATAAATATACGATTTATATATATGTCATTTTTTATTCCATCGTAATACTTATCCATCCCAAAAGAACTAAATCTTATTACTACCCTCCATATCTCATAATTCCCCATAAATGTAGCTATAGACAACAACCAAACAATAAACTGTACTCCGAAAACGAGGATTAAATTATTTGATAAAATATCCAAAAAAACCGATAACGAAACAGTTCCCAATATGGTAGGAACTATCCAAACAGCCCAGTACTTTATAAAAGGAATGCAAGAAATAATATAGCCATAAGCTGTCGATTCGCTGTAAAAGTACACTGCTCCAATGATTGTCATAATTAATGTCATTAAACAAATAGGTATGACTACTGACGCAATTCTTATAAGTATAATTTTTGAACTTTTACTATTGGACGCATATATGAATTCCCTTACATAGTTCTGCCTGTCTTTTATAAAAACAGTAGCCGCTATGACCGCTGAAACAAGGCTTGTTAATATTCCCATATAGTTCATAAAATATCTTGCATATCCTTCTGCAAGCCCCGACTTTAGTGAGTAATTAAATATCTCTCTTTCCTCTTTTACCGTATTACGATTATCATCATGTAATCTATTTATTCCAAACCTTTTATATTTATAAACAGCATAAAGTCCGGACTTTTCACCGTAATGGTAATTTGTCCTATAGCCTATTGTTTTCTCAAATCCATTTATTAATTCCAAAATTTCCTTATCAGTTAAGCTTATTTCAACCTCTGACATTTTCTCGTCTGCATTAAATGAGGGATTTATTCTAGTTATTATTTCTTCTAATCTTGCTCTTATCTCCTCATTTATCTCTAAATCTACAGGAATTCCATTGCCTTCCTCTCCGCCATAGACAACCAAGCTGCCCTGCTTTACATCTTCCTTTAACTTAAAATAGCTATATTCTCCAAAACTCAGCGGTTTGCTATAATAGTAGTCAACTTCAGGAGTAATTGATAAAAATGTAAACCCCATTACCAACAGCATGGCTATCACAAATACTATAGATACTGTATTTTTCTTTATTTCAATCCATAACATAGTCTACCCCTTTTGAAATTATAGCCCTACGGCTTAATAATATCGCATTATTCCCAACTCCCTTTTGTTTTACAAGATTTTGCCATATCTCAAACGCTTTATCAAGATTCCCAGCTTCAAACTCATATTTTGCTTCCATATATCCAATTTCAGATTCAAACAACAGTGACGCTCCGAATGATAACATTTCAGACTCGCTCCGGCATCCGCTTCGCTCCGCCTAATGCGCTCGCTTAGAATTTATCATTCGTAGCTGATACCTTAAATTTATACAAATAATAACTAGAATACCAAATTAAAGGCAGCCACCCCCACCTGCCCCCATGCGGCTGATGTGTTTGTTTGTGCCGACTTATCAATCAAACAGCCTGAGCTGATAATACCACATATTTCACCAATTGTTTACAGCTCTTATATAAATAGGACTATTCACTTAGATTTCAGTTCAACAGCCGGAACTAATAATGCCTAAGCGAGCGCATTAGGTTTTTCGTCAACAGAACTATTCTAAAACAGCTTCGTTCAGAAAAACCGGAGCGAGTCTGGACATTTATTAGTGAAGGCGTGACTAAGTCAACTAAGCGAAACATTATGCATTTATATTTTTTACAATCAGTTGACTAGCATACTATCAGCGAAGGCGTTTTATAGTTAGATAAACAGACACATTAGCCCTACAAATTAGAAATTATTGATGTGTTCTTTTTGTCAACAATGCATGATTAAATTGTAAGCCCAACTCCTCAATATAAAACTTTAGCAGCCTGTTATATTGATATGATGTCGCCATAACACCAATCACATCAACACTATTCCATATATCTTTTTCTAAAAATCGATAAAGGTCTTTTCCTATACCTTTGTTGCTATATGTGTGCACAACATAAATCTCATCCAACTCAAATGCTTTTTCACCAATCTTATTAAAGGAGGTTTCCTCTTCTTGAACACTGATATGCCCGAGAGCATAGGCAATAATGTGTTCATCCTCGATTGCAAGATAAACATCGTGATCTACGAACTCCTTAGCGTCATTTTCATAATATGCAGGACAACAATTCTCCTCATCCCATACTTTCGATAATCTCATCAATTCCTCAAGTATACAATCATCCGCTGTTACCCTGACTTTCTTGTATTCAATCATTTCTATACTCCATGCTTACAAATATTAATTGCTAAATTCATTGCATTTTTATTATTTTATCAAAATTGACATAGAAACTAAATCATAAATGAAATGAACTCCCATTGCGCTAAGCAAATCCCACTTCCACACTAATATAGTGATTGGTGCCGCTATCAAAACTACTTGTATTATATTGGGCAACGAATTGATAAATCCACTATTTACTGCTTGGTCAATAACATGAAGCATAGAAAACGGTATAACCATAGCAGAAAAAGTCAATAATTGGGGAATCTCTTCACCTTTACAAATATGCAAATACCGTGCATATACTGGAGAATCTCCTAATCTCAGCTTCTTAATATTTTTACCATTTTTATCCATTTTAAAAATATAGGGTTCATAGTATCACATCCTTAACAATCAAACTACTTATCGTAATTTTATCACTATATTGTTATAAAGTATATAACTGGCTATAAAAAGGCACATGGTTTATTAAGACTCCATATGATAAGTTACACATGTCAAAATCCCCCACCAAAATTTTTCATTTCAGTAGGGGATAATTATTCATATAAGCCTAAATCATATCATTTATGCCATTACGCCAAATTACATAAGCTTGAGATAAAGATTCTTGATATCCTCAAATGTTGGCTCCTTTGGATTTCCAGGTCTGCAGGCATCATCCATTGCAGACTGTGTAAGGAAGTCAAGATCCTCAGGCTTAACAATAGCCTTGAGGTCAGCAGGAATGCCTACATCCTGTGAAAGCTTCTTAACAGCGTCTACTGCTGCCTTTCTATACTCTTCCTGGCTCATATTCTCTACACCTTCAACGCCCATTGCGATGGCTACATCTTTTAACTTCTCACCTGTTGCCTCTGCGTTGTACTCCATTACTGTTGGAAGGAGGATAGCATTAGCCACTCCGTGTGGTGTATCATATACAGCACCTAAAGAATGTGCCATAGAATGAACTATACCAAGACCACAGTTAGAGAAGCCCATACCTGTAAGATACTGGCCAAGTGCCATACCCTCTCTGCCTTCTTTTGTATTTTCAACAGCTCCTCTAAGGCTCTTTGCAATAAGCTCGATAGCCTTTAAGTTGAACATATCTGTGATTGTGTTTGCTCCAAGAGTTGTATAACCCTCGATAGCGTGTGTAAGTGCATCCATACCTGTTGAAGCTGTAAGTCCCTTAGGCATTGAGCTCATCATCTCAGGATCAACAAATGCAACTACAGGGATATCGTGTGGATCTACACATACGAATTTACGCTTCTTCTCTACATCTGTAATAACATAGTTGATAGTTACCTCTGCAGCTGTACCTGCTGTTGTAGGTACTGCGAAAGTAGGTACGCAAGGATTTTTAGTCGCTGAAAGACCCTCAAGGCTTCTTACATCTTCAAATTCAGGGTTTGTAATGATGATACCGATTGCCTTAGCTGTATCCATAGATGAACCGCCGCCGATAGATATAATATAGTCTGCTCCTGCCTTCTTAAATGCAGCTACACCATTCTGTACATTCTCTATTGTAGGGTTTGGCTGAATATCAGAATATACTTCGAATTCCATATTTTCTGCCTTAAGTAAGTCTGTAACCTTAGAAGTAACATTAAATTTAACAAGATCAGGATCAGAACATACAAAAGCCTTCTTGAAACCTCTATTTTTAGCCTCTACAGTGATTTCCTTAATTGCACCTGCTCCGTGATAAGAAGTCTCGTTTAATACGATTTTGTTTGCCATCTTTTTTCCTCCGCTTTCTCAGACCTTAGTCTGTAACTACACCTTTCTGCAGCATAATATTTGCATACAGAGCCTTTTCTGAAGTTGCTATTATGAGATAAGAGGTCTTTGCCTCCTCATAAAACTTAAATCTTTCGATGAATCCTATGGTTTTTGCACCACGCTCATCATATTTTGCTACTATCTCCTCAAACTCTTTCCATATAGGAGTTTCCACAGTATCTCCAGGAACCTTTTCCATAAGTGAAACTGACTTTTCAGTATAGGTATCAAGCGGAAACAGTTTCAATATAGCCTCAAGTACCTCAGGAACTCCGTGTCCATCAAGTCTTATTACCTTAGCATTTTTGCCCATTGTATGTGCCGGAAAATTACCATCCGAAATTACAAGCCTGTCAGAGTGTCCCATTTCACAAAGAGCTGCCAAAAGTTCAGGCGACAATATCTTAGGAATATTCTTTAACATCTCATCTTCCTTCCTGATTATTAATTGATTGTGAATGTTTTAACACATAAACTTTACATAAGAGGGTGCCTAAATTCTCCGGCACCCCTCATTATCATTGTTCTACTGATTATTCATATAAGCATGGCTTAATGTCGTCTGCGTCCATATTGTCAGCATTATACCACTTAGCACCTGTATCTACATCAGATACGCTCTTGCCATCAGCAGCCTCTACAGCAAGCTTAACTGCCTGATAGCCAATCTGTACAGGATCCTGTGTTACAGCACCTGCAAATGTCTTAGCCCTAACTGCATCAAGAAGCTTCTTACCTGCGTCAAAACCAACTGCGATTACCTTGTCAGCACCAAGCTTATCAAGACCTTCGTTAGCTGTGATGATAGCATTAGCTGCGAACTCGTTAGAACCGTAGATTGCAATAAGATCTTTCTTCTCAAGGATAGCTGAAGCAACTGCTGCTGCATCCACATCCTTAACTTCTGCAGGGATACCTACATCAAGAACTACCTTAGCGCCAGACTTCTCGTTCTTTAAGCTGTCATGTCCTTCTACTGATACATTGTCAGCTCCGCAAAGCTCTGTCATCTTGTCTACAAAACCTTTTGTTCTGTCAACGATAGACTGTGAGTTAGATTCCTGAGCAACAACACCAATTCTTACAGGCTCTTTTGCATCTTTAATCTTTGACTCTATTAACTTATAAAGTTCCTCTGCTGCTAAAGCACCTGCCACAGAGTTGTTTGTAGAAGCATTAGCCTTAATAGCACCTGCTGGAGCATCCGGTACACCTGAGTCAAATCCGATTATAGGAATACCTGCTTCCATAGCTGACTGAATTGATGGAATACTAGCCTGAGTATCAAGAGCCGCAAGACAGATAGCTGTAGGCTGTTTAGCTATAGCTGTATTTAAATACTCAACCTGCTGAGCAATTGCTGACTCGTTGTCAGGTCCCTGGAAAGTAACTTCAACACCAAACTCTTCAGCTGCCTTCTTTGTACCAAGTTCAACTGCTTTCCAGAACTGATGCTGGAAGCCCTTAGCAATAACATCAATGTGTTTTGTGCTGCCATCTGTTTTTGTGCTGGCTGTTGCACTTGCTGCACTTGACTGTGTTGTACTTGCTGTGCTTGTTGTACTTGTTTTTGTACTTGCTGCTGACTTTGTTGAAGTTGTCTTTGCACTGTTACCACCACAAGCTGTAAGTGCAGATACTACCATCACTGTACTGAGAAGTGCCGCCATAAGTTTCCTTGTTTTCATCTGTTTATCCTCCTTTAATATATTAATCCAAATTTACTTACACCCCTGAATATTTGAGTGTATTTGGAATTAATAGTTTCCTGATTAAAATTATTTTCCTCTCTTCCTATTAAGTACATCCATATAAACCGCGAAGATAAGAATAATACCTGTAATGAAGAGCTGATAATGTGACTGAACTCCAATGTAAGGGAAGCCAATCTTTAACACCGTCATAATAAATACACCAACTATAGTTCCAAGTATAGTACCTACACCACCTGCAAGAGATGTACCACCGATAACTACACCTGCGATTGCATCAAGTTCGAAGCCGTTACCTGTATTTGGCTGTGCAGTTGTAAATACTGCTACATAGGCAATACCTGCAAGTGCTGCAAAGAAACCTGAAAATACATAGGCAAGTGTTTCATATTTAACTACATTGATACCTGAAAGTCTTGTAGCTTCCTTGTTTGAACCAATTGAGAGAATGTAACGGCCTGTCTTTGTCTTATTTAAGATAAGTGCCATAATTACCGCAATCACTGCAAGAAGTACAAAACCTGTTGGGAAATTCTTAGGTAGGATGCCTCCATCTTTTGTTATCATAAAGAACTCTCTGAACCAAGCTCCTGCTTTATCATTCTGTGGGAAAGAAATTGTCTTAGTTCCTGATACAATTGAGCCAAGTCCTCTTGACATCATCATCGTACCCAGAGTCGCTATAAACGCCGGCAGTCCCATTTTTGCAACCATAAGTCCATTAAGAAGTCCAAATAATGCACCGCTTAAAAGAATTACAAGAAGCACGATTCCCATTGGGACGCCTTTTTCCATAAGTGTTCCACCTATAAGTGCCGCACAGATTGCTATCGTACCTATGGAAAGGTCGATACCGCCGGTACCTATAACAAAGGTAACACCTATTGCCATAAATGCTACATAATATGCTGATTTTGCAATATTTGTAAATGTTGTTATCTGAAGAAATTTATCCGGTGTAATAACCGAGAAAGCAACACAAATCAATACTAATGCAGCAATAACTATTGTACGCTGATTTGAAAATATTTTTTTAATATCCATTGTTAATCTCCCCTTAACGTTTTGTAGCAGATTCCATAATAACTTCCTGGTTAGCCTCTGCAATATCCAAGGTTCCTGTGATTCTTCCCTCGCACATAACAATTACTCTGTCACTCATACGAAGTACTTCAGGCAGCTCAGACGATATCATTATTATGGATTTTCCTTCTTTTGCAAGGCTTTCCATAAGTGCATAAATCTCACTCTTAGCACCTACATCTATACCTCTTGTAGGTTCATCAAAAATCAGGATATCTGAGTTCCTAACTAACCATTTAGCTATAACTACCTTCTGCTGATTACCGCCGGAAAGCTTTTTAACAAGCTGTGATACGCTAGGAGTCTTTGTTTTAAGGCTCTCTACATATCTTTCTGAAACTTCCTTGCTCTTCGCCTTATCTATGAAAATTCCCTTTACAAAGTCATTAGTGAAGAAATAACTGTATTCTCCTCTACTGACTTATCAACTATCAGACCAAAACGCTTTCTATCCTCAGAAAGATATCCTATACCATGTGCTACTGCATCCTCAGGAGTATTTATTGTAACTTCCTTACCGTTTATAAATATTTTTCCTGAATCCTTTTTATCTGCACCAAAGATAAGTCTGGCAACTTCTGTACGGCCGGCACCCATAAGCCCTGAGAAGCCGAGGATTTCACCTTTTCTAAGCTCGAAGCTTACATCCTTAACTGCCTTACCTCTGTTTAGGTTCTCGCATTTAAGCACTACAGGAGCATCTTTAGCAACATTTGAAGCTGTCTTAGGCTCGCCAAATATGGCTCTTCCTACCATCAGCTTGATGATATCATCCTTGCTGCATTCCTTTGTAATGAGGGTTCCTACATATTCACCATCTCTCATTACTATAACTCTGTCAGATATAACATTAATCTCATCCATTCTGTGAGATATGTAAACCATGCCGGTTCCCTGCTTTTTAAGGTCTCTTATTACCTTGAAAAGCTCCTCTATCTCAGAGTCTGTAAGGGCTGCCGTAGGCTCATCAAAGATAATTACCTTAGCCTTTGAAGATATTGCCTTTGCAATCTCCACCATCTGCTGCTTACCTACTGTCAGGTTACCGATTTTTTCAGCAGGATTGATGTCTATCTTCAATACCTTGAATAACTCTCTGGCCTTCTCATTCATCTTCTTATCGTCTATTAAAAATCCGTTCATTTCTTCACGCCCGATAAAAAGATTCTGAGCTACCGTCAGGTCGTTCATCATGTTAAGCTCCTGATGAACGATGGAGATTCCTGCTTCTTCAGATTCAGCAGGTCCCTTAAAACAGACCTCCTGTCCCATATACTGTATTTCACCGGAATCTTTTGAATATATACCGGTCAAAATCTTCATAAGAGTAGATTTGCCGGCTCCATTTTCTCCCATCAGGGCAACTACCTCACCCGCCTTCAGGTCTAGTGCTGCATTTTTAAGTGCTGCAACGCCTGAAAAGGATTTGGTAATTCCTTTCATTGAAAGTATTAAATCACCCATATTAACTCCTTAGCAAAAGCTATTCTCTTATACTCTTCTTCTGTCCGTAAGTCTTAAACTTCTCAGCCATAAGTGTCATCTCTTCCGGAGGAAGTACTACAGGATTACCTATACTTCTTGCCTTTACATAGACTTCTGAGCAATATTCAATCTCTTCCACTATGTTAAATGCATTGAGGAGGTCATTTGCTCCTGCAAGCACTCCGTGGTTGGCAAGGATAACTGCCTTTCTGTCCTCCATCGCCTTGGCTGCATTCACAGCAAGTTCGTGTGAACCATAGGTAGCGTATTCTGCACATCTAACTGTAGGTCCTGCTACTGCTATCATATAGTGAGTTGCAGGAAGCTCTTCGCGTAGGCACGCCAGCACTGTTGTATACATAACATGTGCATGGATAACTGCATCTATATCATCCCTTGTCCTATAAGGCATAAGGTGCATTTCCCATTCTGAAGAAGGTGTGCGTGTGCCCTCTATTGTTTTTCCGTCCAAGTCGATTATTACTATATCCTCAGGCTGAATCTCAAAGAAATCGATGCCTGATGGAGTAATAGCCACCATCTTGTTCTCTCTATCAAATACGCTTAAGTTTCCGCCTGTTCCCTTGGTAAGTCCGGCAGTTACCAGCTTCTTACCATACTTAACAAGCTCTTCCCTTGCTTTTTCCATTAACATAACTTCATCCTCCGCTGGTCATAAGACCGCTTCTATTTTCTTTTTCTAACTCTTTCCTTTTTAAATTCCATTACTTCAGTGTATGACCATCTCGCCTTCCGCCTCTTATATGGCTTTCAGGCTTGTGCTGTCACTCTTATTACACGAAACTACTACATAAATTTATATTTTCAATTCATTAACTAAGTTGACGCTCCGAATGATAACATTTCAGACTCGCTCCGGCATCCGCTTCGCTACGCCTAATGCGCTCGCTTAGAATTTATCATTCGGAGCTGATGTCTGAAATTCAAATCAATAAAACTATGCTAACTCACTAAGTCTTCAATTAAGCAGCCGGAGCTGATAATGCCTAAGCGAGCGCATTAGGTTTTTCGTTAGCATTCAGAAGCTTAAAACAGTATCTTTCAGAAAAACCGGAGCGAGTCTGGACATTTATCAGCGCAGGCGTAACTTAGAAAACAGTTTGCTTTATCTCGCAAATTCTATTATTATCTGTAGAGTGGTCCGTAATAAGCACAAGCTCTGAAATCCTGGCTCTCTAAATCTGTAGTTCCAAATCCATTAAATGAATGTGGTCTGAAAATTCTGTCCTCTGTTACATTGTGGAAAGCAACAGGTATTCTAAGCATAGAAGCAAGAGTTATAAGTCTGTCACCTACGTGGCCATGAACTGTTGCTCCGTGGTTAGCGCCCCACTTAGCCATTACATTGTAAACGCTGTCTGCTGACTTAGTTGAAAGATTTGGTGCAAACCAGGTTGTTGGCCAGCTTCTATCTGTTCTCTCATCGAGTACCTTATGTACATCATCGTCAAGTACGCAGGTATAACCTTCAATTATCTGTAAAGTAGGTCCTACACCCTCAACGATATTGGTTCTAATCATAGTTACAGGCATCTCTGCAGCTGTCTTAAAGTGTGATGAGAAGCCGCCTCCTCTGAAGTACTCATAGTTCGCCCTGCACCAGTCAGTAGCCTCTGTAAGAGCCTTGATGTCCTCGTCTGTGAGGTTCCACCACTCCTTCATGCAGCCCTCTCCCTTTCATTCTTAGCTGCAGCTGAACCGTCTAAGCAGCTTGCACCAGAGTTGATAAGGTGCATTATACCGTTTGCAGCCTTACCTGTAAGCTTCTTGCCTGTTACTCTTTCAACAGACTCAGGTGACCAATATGTTCTTACATCACTAAATATTGCCGCTTTATTGGTTACGAGCCATCCAAGCATCATAGATACACCGTTAAGTGTGTCATTCTCAGTTGCAAATGGAATAGGCTCTCTCTTGCCGTTCCAGTCAAAGCCTGAAGCTGTAATAGCCTCTGTAAAGTCTGCATTTGGAAGCCAGTCTGTCCACATTCTCTGTCCCTGGAAACCGCCTGCTATAGCATTTCTACCAAGTGACTCCTCGTGCCAGCCTATTTCTGCAAGCTTTGGATTGCCCTTAAGTATGTCTCTTACTACAAGTGCATGCTTAACACAGAACTCCCACTGCTTGTCGTCAGGTATCCATCTGGATTTCTTGATTATTTCAGGGGGAAATCCTTTCCTGCATTTGTATCGTAGCCCTCTTTGCAGTTCTCACGAACCCATTTAAGAGCCTTCTCGTATTCCTCGTGGTCATAGATTTCAAGCTCGATTCTTCTTAATATCTCAGTCATGTCTACCCACTCAGTTCTCATTCCGAGATATTTCTGGAAGAAATCTACATTTACAACAGAGCCTGCAATACCCATAGATACTGAGCCAAGGTTTACATAGGACTTATTCTTCATAAGACCAACCGCAATTGCTCCTCTTGCAAAGTCAAGAATCTTCTTCTTTACATCTTCTGTAATTGTCTCATCATCTTTATCCTGAACTTCATGTCCATAAATTGAGAATGCCGGAAGTCCTCTCTGTGCATAAGCAGCCATAACTGCTGCAAGGTAAACAGCACCAGGTCTCTCAGTTCCGTTAAATCCCCATACAGCCTTAATTGTGTTAGGATTTAAGTCCATTGTCTCTGTTCCGTAGCACCAGCAAGGTGTTACTGTAGGGTACCAACTACATTCTGTGTTGAGAAGAATTCGTCACATTTAGCAGCCTCACCGCCACCACCTATTGTACAAGGTGAAATTACACACTGAACCGGTGTTCCATCCGGATATTTAAGTTCACTCTCAATAAGCTTCTTTGCTCTGTTAGCCATTCCCATTGTCTGGTCCTCAAGCGCCTCTCTAACTCCGCCCCAACGGCCATCAATTGTTGGTCTAATACCAATCTTTGGATAACTCATGTTATTTTCCTCCTTAAAATGTATATATTAATATGTTTTCATTTCCTGCGATTTATAGGCCGCTTCAAGTCCTTCTTCAATACTCTTAATCTCTCCGATTGCCCTAAGCTGAACTATAATATTTCCAAGGGCAGACGCTTCATAAGGGCCTGCTATGATGCTTACATTCAATCTCTTAGCAATAAGTTTACATAAAAGCGAAGACTTTGCTCCACCGCCTATCATATGAACTTTCTCATATTTCTTTCCTGAAATTTCTTCGAGAGCAGTCTTTACTTCTAAGTACTTCTTAACCATGCTCTCATAGATAACTCTGAAATAATCCATTTCAGTTTCAGGAAGAACAAGTCCCTTTTCTTTAAGGAACTCATCTATAACTTCTTTAGCATCAGCCTCTTCACTTCCAAATCTAGGATCTTCCATATCTATCAGATTGCTGATGGTTTCTTGCTTCTTAAGTGATTCTTTAACATAGGCTGTAATCTCATCAAATTCAAGCTTTCTTCCAAGTTTCTTCTCGTAAGCTGTCTTATATTTCTCAAGAAGATAAAGCCCTGTAAGGTTTTTGAATAAAAGTGGAGTAGAGTCATAGCCTAACTCATTAGTAAGTCCTTTTTCGTAAGCTTTTGCGGATAAATCAGGACTTTCAGCCCTTATTCCAAAAAGTGACCAGGTTCCACAACTTAGGAACATTGTATCTGCGTCTGTCATTACCTTTGTAAGTAAGACTGCACTCGCAGTGTCGTGTCCGCATACCGAAACGACTTCTACATCTAATCCCTTAAGTTCTTCTATAAGCCCGTTCTTAACATTTCCGGTAATACTTCCTGCCTTTGTTATCTTTGGAAGCTTATCCCTGTCTAAGCCATAGGCTTCAAGTAATTTATCGCTGTAATCCCCTGTTTTAAGATTGAGTATCTGAGTAGTTGAAAGTATTGTCTCCTCACCGGTCATATTACCTGTTAAAAGATACTGTATCAAGTCAGGCATCATAAGAAGTTTCCAAGCCTTTTCATAAGCAGAATGACTAATCTTCTTTAAGGCTAACAACTGGAACAAAGTATTTATGCTCATAATCTGAGTTCCGGTTTCAGCAAAGATTTCTTTCTCACTTAAGTTCTTTAAGGCTTCTTCATAGCCTTCCTGATGCCTTGGATCTCTGTAACAAACCGGAGGCTCTACAAGTTTTCCATCCTTATCAACAAGACCAAAGTCAACTCCCCAGGTATCTATACCTACAGATGAAATTTCATTTCCATTTTCTTTGATAGTTTCTGAAATTTTCTTCAAAAGTTCATCAAAATCCCAACGCAATCGTCCATTTGAGCTTTTTATTCCATGTGAAAACCTCATCACTTCTTCAAGTTTTATCTTTCCATCCTCTATATAGCCTATAATTCCTCTTATTGATGTGGCTCCCATATCTATTGCCAGTGCTTTTTTCATATATGCTCCTTCAATAAATACTATTCTATTTCATAATTTTTTTACCAATATTTTATTAAATATTTTTGAATAACAATAAATTAATTTGTACTTTTTCACTAATCATTACTGAAATAGATAATAACATATTATGAATATTTTTAGCTATACATGGAAAAATTTTTTTGGATTAATTTTTTTAAAATATCTACTTTTTTTGTTCAATTTTTATTCTTAATTGTTCAGTTTGGTTTATTTTTTTCTTTGCTTTATTATGGAAAAGTGATATACTACTAGTGAATTGGTTGTAGCCGGAATATTTTAAACTTTGAACAAATGTTCCAACTAATTATTTATAAGCCAATTATAAATATCAAATTACAATATGGAGACAGGTTATGAAGTACATTGAACGAAAAAAACAAATTTTATCTTATCTTACAAATGGGAATGGTGTTGGGGATATCACCAATATGTGTAAGAAGCTTTATGTATCAAGGTCTACATTGCGTAGAGATTTAATTACCTTGGAAGAGGAAGGGATGATCAAAAGACATCACGGCGGTATTAGCCTCATTTCTCCAAGTTCTTCTGAAAACTCCATTAATATAAGAAAAATGGAAAATACTGATAAGAAAACCGCCCTTGCTAAGCGTGCCAGAACTCTGTTACAGGATAATATGGTCATCTTTTTGGATTCTTCTTCAACGGTGAGCCTATTTATTCCTTATTTAAAACCTTATAGCAATCTTACAGTCATTACTAATGGCATCAACATTGCAAGCCAATTGAACAATTATTCAAATATAAAATGTTATATCTGTCCAGGTGTACTTAAGAGCCGCAGCCTCTCTATAATTGGCGAGTATGCATCCGTTTTTATAAGCAATTTTAGAGCCGATATAGCCTTTATTTCCAGTAAAGCCATAACTAAGCAGGGTATTTTTGAGGGTGACGATTCCCAGGCTCTTTGCAAAAAGGAAATGATTAAAAACGCCTACAAATCTGTACTTTTGCTTGATAATAGCAAAGAATTTAAAGAAGGATATTTTAAGCTGGCGGATTTTGCAGATTTTGATGTTATCGTCTCAAATGGTGAGTTTGGTGAAGATATTATGAAGGAGATTGACAGATCAAATTGTAAGTTGTTATTTTGATTTTAATTTCGTCAAATAAATTCTAATTTGTAGGGCTGATGGGTTTGTTTGTTGACTAAGTTACGCCTCCACTAATAAATGTCCAGACTCGCTCCGGTTTTTCTGAACGAAGCTGTTTTAGAATAGTTCTATTGACGAAAAACCCTAATGCGCTCGCTTTTTGGCAGTGACTCGCACTTTGCAAGTTGCGAAGCAACGAAGCAAGGTGCGTTAGTCCTGCCTATATATAGCTGTCCACGGTGACGAGTGCGTAGCACGATGTCAGAGTGGAAACAGCGAACTATGCGGCATTATTAGTTACGGCTGTTTAATTGATAAGTCGGCAAAAACAAACGCATCAGCCACATAGGGGGCAGGTGGGGGTGGCTGTCTTTCATTTGGTATTCTAGTTATTATTTGTATAAATTTAAGGTATCAGCTCCGAATGATAAATTCTAAGCGAGCGCATTAGGTTTTTCGTGAGTTTTGTAATTATAGTATAGCTACTAACAGAAAAACCGGAGCGAGTCTGAAATGTTATCATTCGGAGCGTCACTTAGGTTAGTTTATATAACAACTCGACAAATTAGAATTTCACCAAATCCTCCACCTGACATTCTTAACCATCTTTACTACAAAATCATATAATCAGGCACACCATCCTTATATCTGCAGCTCATTTCTCCCTGAACTAAAGGCCTTAGATACTTCATCATATCTTCTGTAACTCCGTTCCGGGCCTCATTCACCCATTCAAGAGGAACCCTCTTTTCAAGATTTGCAACTTCTTTTATGTCTACATAAGAATACTCTACTCTGTAAGGTTCATCTGAAACCCTTGTAAGTCTTGCCATCTTACCTGTAAGTCCCTTAAGTCCCAGTCTAACTGCAATTCTTCCAAGTTCAGCAGACTCACGGATATCGGTCTTGCTCAGACAGTGTGAGGCACAACGCTGTACAAGGCTTAGTTCTATGTATCTTGCTTTATATTTAAGTTCTTCCTTAAGTACTTTCTCAAGAATCCTGCCATTACCTGCCAGCTGTTTATGTCCAAAAGCGTCCACTTCGCAGGCTTCATCTGTCTGATTTCCATCCGTCTCTTCAATAACCGTACCCTCACTAAGAGCAACAATTACATTCTTTGACTTTTTCATCACTTCCTTTAAATCAGCCACAAATTTGTCTACCGAAAGTGTTACTTCACTAAGATAAATAAGATAAGGTACCTCTGCGTCCTTTCAGCTGCAAGAGCTGCTGCCGCTGTAAGCCAGCCTGCATTTCTACCCATAATTTCAACAATCAGGATATTCTCTTTATCATAAACCCTAACTTCTCTTGCAAGTTCACTACAAACCGTAGCAATGTACTTCGCAGTAGAACCAAAGCCAGGACAATGGTCTATTCCGTTTAAGTCATTATCTATGGTTTTAGGTGCTCCATTTACAGTAATATCAGTTATTCCTTTTTCGTTAAAATATTTAGAAAGTCTGTAAACTGTATCCATAGAGTCATTTCCACCTATGTACACAAAATATCCAATGTCATATTTTCTAAATACTTCTAAAACCTTCTTAAAATCAGTCTCATCTTCATTAGGATCTGAAAGTTTATATCTGCAGGAACCAAGTGCAGAAGCAGGAGTACACATAAGCTTATCTAAATCATCTTCAGAAAGCTCTGTCAAATCTATAATATTTTCTTAAGAATTCCCTCTACTCCAAATCTTGAGCCATATACTTTAGTCCCGTTATTTTCATCACACCATTCTTTTATTACTCCGGTTAGCGTTGCATTTATCGCGGCTGTCGGACCACCCGACTGTGCTACTATTAGATTCTTCATTACCATCTTAACTCCTTGTCAGTGTTTCAAACTTATATCCTACTCCCCATACCGTAGAAAGCCTCCACTCTGAATGGTCACTAATTTTCTGCCTAAGCCTCTTTACATGGACATCTACTGTTCTGGTGTCACCTATGTATTCATAGCCCCAAATTCGGTCTAATAACTGCTCCCTTGTAAATACCTGATTAGGATGCGATGCCAAAAAATAGAATAATTCCAGTTCCTTAGGCGGCATCTCAACCCTTTTATCATTACAGGTAACAGAGTAATTTGTTAGATTAATTTCCAAATCTGCATAGCGAACCCTATTTACATTGGCCTTTTCTTCTACAGCTGTAGTCGTATCTGTATTTTTATCCCCTGCTTCATCTGTCGTAAATCTTCTAAGAACTGCTTTAACTCTGGCAACCAATTCTTTTGAATCAAACGGTTTTATCATATAGTCATCTGCACCAAGCTCCAAACCAAGAACCTTATCAAAAATCTCACCCTTGGCAGAAAGCATTATTATAGGTACCTTTGATGTTTTTCTAATTTCCCTGCAGATATCGTAACCATCTTTTCCTGGAAGCATAATATCAAGTAATATTAAATCCGGCTGATATTCATTAAACAGTCGAAGTGCTGCATCTCCATCTTCTGCTCTCTCTGTGTCAAAGCATTCTTTAACAAGATATAAGGATATGAGTTCAGATATATCCTCATCATCATCAACTATTAGTATCTTTTGTTTCTCAGACATTACTTTTCTCCTTGCTATGTTTTCCTACCGTTTAATATATCTTTTCTCTCTTTATAATCCGGCATCATATTTTCCACAAATTTCCAAAAGTCCCTCGAATGGTTAGGATGTATGAAATGTGCCAATTCATGTACTACTACATATTCAAGGCATTCCTTTGGCCTATGGACTAGTTCAAGATTTAGAGTTATTTTTCTTCCATTAGGCTTACAAGAACCCCATCTTGAAGTCATACTTCTTATGCTTATTTGTGGATAATCTATTCCCAAGGCTTGAAATTTAGGATAATAGCTGTCAACAACCTTCTTATATACTTCTTTCGCTAAGTTTAATTCCCATTTTATTACTAAATTCTCTTTTTTAATTCTGTCATCTATGTCTTTGACAAAAACATACAGACTCTCTCCACTTGCTTTTACACTTTCTTTAGGTGATTTAACTATTTTTAGCTTTAGTTTTTTGCCAAAATAAATCAGTTCATCTCCTGTATTATAACTTATTTTTAGAGGCGGTTTCTCCTATTTCTCCAGCTTTTTCAAACTTTTTTAAAGCTTCCAATATAAAAAGTTCTTTACTTTTTATAAATTTCTCAATTACATTCACTGAAACTCTTCTATTCGCTGAAACATATATGATTTCACCTGGTTTTATCCTTAGATTTATATTTTTAACAGTTTTTCGCTCCAGTGTATACTTATAGTCCTTATCTCCAAGTCTAATTTCCCTTATTTCAAGACTCATTCGCCATTAATTCTTTCTTCAATTCTTTGATATTTATCGTTTTATTTTCTACCCTTGATTTTTCTGCTGCATATGCCATTATATGACTTTCGACTGAACGGTCAATAGAGGATCTGCTATCTAAGTCTCCTGACTTCAATCCCTCAATAAAATCCTTCACTATTCCATAATCACCACCGCCATGTCCACCTTCTCCAGCATTCGTATGAATTTCTTTTGATTCGCCTTCGTACCTTCCATTTGAAGAATATTTGGTGACTATTATTGTGGCTTTTGCATCATCTCCATAGATATCTCCATCTTCACACATAACCTTTATGGTTCTATGAATCTTATTTGTGAATCCGCTTAGCTGAAAGGTTGCTGTCACACCATTTTCAAATTCAATTATGCTTACCTGATGATCACAGACATTGTTATCACATCTATATACACATCTTCCATACTGACCTTCCTTTAAAGCTTTTACTATTCCCTCCTCACTTTGATTGCTTGTAAGCACTGTTGCAGGCCATCTTCCCGCAATCTCAAGATAGGCTTTTTTTGCATCAAAGCGGCAGACAGAGGCCTTTTTACAATCTAAACATCTTGTTGAACTTCCCTCAGGCGCATTTTCTTCTTTAAAATAGTCAAGGCTTCCAAAAGAGGATATCTTCTTAGCTCCACTTCCTACAAGCCATACAAGAATATCCATGTCATGACAGGATTTCTGCATTATTATAGGACTGGATTCCTCACTATTTCTCCAATTTCCTCTTACAAATGAATGTGCCATGTGGAAATTTCCAATATTTTCAGCATGTTGGATGGTCATTACTTTTCCTAACTCACCTGAATCTATAATATTTTTAATTTCAGAAAAAAAGCTAGTGTATCTTAATACATGACAGACTGTAATTTTTCTTCCAACTTCGTGCGCTTTTTTTTCTATTCTAAGGCATTCATCAGGCTTAGGTGATATTGGCTTTCCAAAAGAATGTCATATCCACAGTCAAGAGCCTGCATTACTTGTTCGTAATGGTCTCTATCCATTGAAGCAATTATAACTATATCTGCTAATTTCCCCTTTTCAAAAAATTCTTCTGAATTAGTAAATACATTTTCATCCTTAATATCAAACTTTTCCTTAGCTATATTTCTTCTTATTTCATTTGGTTCAACTACAGCTGCTATTTCTTCCCCAAAACTCTCTGCCATATACCCGGCGTAAATCATTCCTCTTTGGCCTGCCCCAATTAGTGCTATTTTCACAATTTTACCTCCATTTATTCTACGGTTTACTATTCTACCATAGAATACTTACAATTGCATTAGTAAAAACTAAATAGGCAAATTAACTTCACACCCTTATTCCCTTCATTATCTCTCCAATAGGAGCCTTTATTACCAGTTCTGCATTTACATTTCTACCTGTCTCCGACTTATTAATCACAACAAGGTGTTTTCCATGAAAATAATCTACAAAGCCTGCTGCAGGATATACAACTAAAGAAGTTCCTCCTATAATAAGGGTATCCGCTGTTGAAATAGCCATAACTGCCCTTTGAATTACATTTTGGTCAAGGCCTTCTTCATAGAGCACTACATCAGGCTTCACAACACCGCCACACTCACAAAGAGGAACTCCATCAGAGTTTTTTATATGGTCTGCATCGTAAAACTTTCCACATTTCATACAATAATTCCTATGTATGCTTCCGTGTAACTCATACACCTTCTTACTGCCTGCCAGCTGGTGAAGTCCATCTATATTCTGAGTTACTACAGCTGATAATTTTCCTGCTTTTTCAAGCTCGGCAAGCTTAATGTGGGCAGGATTTGGCTTTGCAGAGAGGTACATCATCTTATCCTTATAAAACTCATAGAAAGCTTCAGGGTATCTGAGAAAAAAACTATGGCTTATAATCTGCTCAGGAGAATATTTGTATTCCTGATGATAAAGCCCATCAGCACTCCTAAAGTCAGGTATTCCGCTCTCAGTAGACACTCCTGCTCCTCCAAAGAAGATGGTTCTACTGCTGTCGTCTACAATCTTCTGAAGTTCTTCTACTTCCTTTTCATACATAATTCTTACCCCTTTCTTATGTGATTATATGTGATTTTCTAATCTTTTATCTTATAGACCTCTGACATATATTTATTTTTATCATTCTTCCATACATAAACCTTCACTTTGAATATCCTGCTCAGTTCATCACTTCTTAAAGTTTTTGCATACATATAATCATTTATGCTCATATATACAATTCTGCTTCTGCCATTTACAGTTTCACCTTCATCATTAAAATAGCTGTAATCAAATCTACAACATTTAATTCCTCCAATTTTAAAACCGATAAATACTTCATTCATATTCAATATCTCAGCTTCAAAATAATTTCCATCTATCTTTAACTTTCTAAGCTTATTATCACTCTCTACTGTATAAGATAAAAATACCTGTACAGATTCCAAGAAAAATATATGAAAAAACTCTTAATGCCACGCTTTTAAATGATATGATTCCGGTTTCTCCTGTTACAATGATTAGAACTGCTGACAATGTTCCAATCTTGCCAATAAGGTTAAACGGAGATTTTAGTACTTTCATATCTGGTCTCCTTATAATTTTATTTAATAATATAATACTGTAGCAATGTCATAATTATAGACTATATTCAGCTTTTATTCAATTAAAGTACATATTGGAATTAGACAACCCTCTCTCAAATCTTGACAATATATATAAAAACAAATAAACTGTACTTAAACATTTATCAGGAGATTACATATGTCAGACTTTCACTTACCGCATGATCACCACCATGAAAAGCATCACGAAGATGCACTTGCCCGTCTTGCAATAATTGATGATTTTAATTTAACTGCTGAAGTGTTTAAAATGCTTGGTGACGGAAGCAGGCTTCGTATTTTCTGGCTGTTATGCCACTGTGAAGACTGCGTTCTTAACATAAGTGCTATGGTTAATATGTCTAGTCCTGCCGTTTCACATCATTTAAAACAATTAAAGGCTGGAGGACTTATTACAAGCCGAAGAAGTGGTAAAGAAATGTTTTATAAGGCTGCCGATAGTGAAAGGAGCAGACTTCTTCATTGCATGATTGAAAAATTAATGGGAATAATTTGTCCGGAAAACTAAACTATTAAATACATCTTTGACCCTCTGAGATATCATTGCTTTGCTGTCAGTAGATATATATCATTTATATATTACGGAACTTTTTTTTACTAACTTCACTAGCTGTATTGAAGTCATCAACAGTTATTCCAGCCTGCCCTTACTAAACTTGAGCAGTCTGCCTCTGTGGGCTCGTTGATTTTTGCGATTCTCCCGCACTTCTTAAGGCAATTAATCACTCCGTAGCGTTCGGACTGGTCATAGCCTATATTGTTATTGAGGCAGGATTTAACCATCACAAGGCCTATCTTCCTTGTGGCTGCTGCCTCTTTTTGACGGAGCATATACCAGCCCATCCTATGGCTGTAATAAGGCTCTTCTGCTGCTTCCCTTCCTGTCTAGCCACCAACTTGCCCTAGTTTGCGTTACCATTCCCGTCTATTCTTGCTGAACCTACTTTAACCATCTATTTACCCACCTTAATATGTGACGCATTCCTTAAATCAACACTGTCAATTCGGTGATTCATCCCAAGATATGTACCATCCTGTTCTCACAAAGATATTGCACGGTTGCTTCTATCAAGCGGTATGGCAGCCTCTGGTCCTTTCTCGGCAAAAGTTGCAAGTATTGGCCTATTCCATATGCCGCCTTCTGCATTCTGATGTACTTTTATGCTAGAACCGCCCGGCATATTCAACGAAGGCTTTCAGGAGTTAGCCTCATTGCTACATTGGCATCGATTTTAAAATTATGTGTACTATACCAGTCTCTTAAATATGCTTCGGTAAAAACTGCTGAGCCTTCATTCGCTCCTTTTACTGCCTTTTCTTCATTCTCCTTGTATTCGCCTTCTTCCTTTTCAAAAAACATTTAGACACAAATTCATAATTCCCTGAAAGATATGTTTCAGCTGTTTTTAGTGATTTTTTGAACATATCCGCATAGTTACTTTTTGACATTCTTTCGCCAAGTTCATCAACAAAGTAATTATAGTTTTCGTATAAATCATCCTCTTTATATCTATTCTTTGCTACCTCTATACTGTCAAGAATGCTTGTTATTGCACTAGGAATTATCCACTTTTCTGGTAACACTGCTGCTTTCTCCCTGTGTAATCTTAAGTTCTGCCTTGTCTGCATAACTCATGGCATGACTTCCCGTCTAATGCTTCATCAAGCTTTATATTTACAAATGTACAATATTTCTTTACCATTTCTCTGAAGGCATTGGCTTTTACTGATACAGAAACCTTCGTTAAGGCACCTAAGACAGTACATGGACACCGTACAGTTCCAATACCCGATAAGATATATGACTTTGTAGCTGAATACATTGACTCAATAGATACGGATATACTTTTTCCATCCGGGCACAAGTCATATATTACCAAGTCGATGTATACGAGGAAGTGGGCAAGGATTGTTAAGGCTATGCAAAAAGTTAGCAATGAACCTATTGACGGACTTACTGCTCATATATTCAGACATAACTACTGCGCAAGCCTTTGTTATATGATTCCTGAGATATCTATACCTAAGATAGCAAGGCTCTTAGGCGACACTGATAAGATGGTAATAGAGGTTTATAATCATGTTATTGAGGAAAAGGAGCAGACACAAGATATAGTGGGTAAGGCTTTAGATTTTTAATCTTCTCATGATACGAAAATGATACTTTGATACGAAAATGATACTTTTATTTTCGCCAAAATCGTCAAAATCAGGACAGAAAGCAAAAATAAGAAAAAGGCTCAAACCCTTGAAACTACTGAGTTTAAGCCTTTTCTCTCTTCTGAGACATGGGGGAATCGAACCCCCGACACCTTGATTAAAAGTCAAGTGCTCTACCGGCTGAGCTAATGTCCCATATTAAATTATCGTCTAACAAGACAAAATGCCCAGAGCCGGAATCGAACCAGCGACACAGGGATTTTCAGTCCCTTGCTCTACCGACTGAGCTATCTGGGCAAAAAATTGCGGGGACAGGATTTGAACCTATGACCTTCGGGTTATGAGCCCGACGAGCTTCCAGACTGCTCCACCCCGCGATATTAAGTTTAGAAAATATCTTGGAATATTGCACTGTCCTACTATTTTCTAAAGTGGGTGGAGAAGGATTCGAACCTTCGAAAGCTATGCTAACAGAGTTACAGTCTGCTCCCTTTGGCCACTCGGGAATCCACCCAAAAAAGCCGATGATCGGACTCGAACCGATAACCTGCTGATTACAAATCAGCTGCTCTGCCAATTGAGCCACATCGGCATATCTAATAAGTAATTAAAGTAAATGGGGCCTACAGGGCTCGAACCTGTGACCCTCTGCTTGTAAGGCAGATGCTCTCCCAGCTGAGCTAAGACCCCATAAATAATATCCGAAGATATTAACGACCCAAGCGGGACTCGAACCCGCGACCTCTGCCGTGACAGGGCAGCGCTCTAACCAACTGAGCCATTGGGCCAAACTAATATACCTTGAAAACTGCAACCGAATCAACATCTTTCCTTTTCTTTGGTCAAGCCTTCGACCTATTAGTATCAGAAGGCACACGGATTACTCCGCTTACACCACTGACCTATCAACCTCATACTCTCTAAGGGGTCTTATTAGCTTACGCTATGGGATATCTTATCTTGGAGGGGGCTTCACGCTTAGATGCCTTCAGCGTTTATCCCTGCCAAACTTGGCTTCCCAGCCGTGCAGCTGGCACTGCAGCTGGTCTACCAGCGGTTCGTCCATCCCGGTCCTCTCGTACTAAGGACGGCTCTCCTCAAATATCCTGCGCCTGCGCCAGATAGGGACCGAACTGTCTCACGACGTTCTGAACCCAGCTCGCGTACCGCTTTAATGGGCGAACAGCCCAACCCTTGGGACCTACTACAGCCCCAGGATGCGATGAGCCGACATCGAGGTGCCAAACCACTCCGTCGATGTGAACTCTTGGGAGTGATAAGCCTGTTATCCCCAGGGTAGCTTTTATCCGTTGAGCGATGGCATTCCCACTTACATACCACCGGATCACTAAGTCCTACTTTCGTACCTGCTCCACCCGTCGGTGTCGCAGTCAAGCTCCCTTCTGCCTTTACACTCTGCGAATGGTTTCCAACCATTCTGAGGGAACCTTTGAGCGCCTCCGATACACTTTCGGAGGCGACCGCCCTGAGTCAAACTCCCCTCCTGGCATTGTCCCCTGCCCGGATAACGGGCAAAGGTTAGAAACCAGATACACGAAGGGTGGTATCCCAACATTGACTCCGCAGAAACTGGCGTCCCTGCTTCTTTGTCTCCCACCTATCCTGTACATCATATATCTAATCCCAGTACCAAGATGGAGTAAAGCTCCATAGGGGTCTTTCCGTCTTGGCGCAGGTAACCAGCATCTTCACTGGTACTTCAATTTCACCGGGTGCATTGTTGAGACAGCGCTCAAATCATTACGCCTTTCGTGCGGGTCGGAACTTACCCGACAAGGAATTTCGCTACCTTAGGACCGTTATAGTTACGGCCGCCGTTTACTGGGGCTTAAGTTCGTACCTTCGGATTGCTCCTAAGCACTCCCCGTAACCTTCCAGCACCGGGCAGGCGTCAGCCCATATACATCACCTTACGGTTTCGCATAGACCTGTGTTTTTGCTAAACAGTTGCTTGAGCCTATTCTCTGCGGCCTGTATCTCTACAGGCACCCCTTATCGCGAACTTACGGGGCCATTTTGCCGAGTTCCTTAACAATGCTTCTCCCGCCGGCCTTGGGATACTCTCCCCATCCACCTGTGTCGGTTTACGGTACGGGCTCTGACTACACAATAGCGGCTTTTCTCGACGGCTCTCCCAGGAGCTTCCCTACTTATATTTCGGTCCGCATCACACAGTTCACTTACCCGGACGGATTTGCCTGCCCGGCATAAACCATGCTTGCACCTGAATCCTTTACAGGCACTCCCTGAATCTCCGTGTCCCCACATTTCTGACAGCCAGAGGTACTGGAATATCAACCAGTTGTCCATCGCCTACGCTTCTCAGCCTGAGCTTAGGTCCCGACTTCCCCAGGGAAGATCAGCTTTACCCTGGAAACCTTGGATATACGGCCTGAAGGATTCTCACCTTCATCTCGCTACTCATTCCGGCATTCTCTCTTGATAACCCTCCACGGCTCCTTACGGTACCGCTTCTTCGTGTTATCAATGCTCCCCTACCAACATACCTAAAAGTATGTTCCATTGCTTCGGTGTTATGTTTCAGCCCCGGACATTTTCGGCGCAGGACCTCTCGACTAGTGAGCTATTACGCACTCTTTGAATGAATGGCTGCTTCTGAGCCAACATCCTAGTTGTCTTCGAAACCCCACATCCTTTACCACTTAACATACACTTTGGGACCTTAGCAGATGGTCTGGGCTGTTTCCCTTTTGACTGTCCGACTTATCTCATACAGTCTGACTCCCGGTAAACATCTATATGGCATTCGGAGTTTGATACGCATTGGTAGACTTTGACGCCCCCGCAGCGATTCAGTGCTCTACCTCCATTAGACTATACCGAGGCTAGCCCTAAAGCTATTTCGGGGAGAACCAGCTATCTCCGAGTTCGATTGGAATTTCTCCGCTACCCACAGCTCATCACCGCCTTTTTCAACAGACGTGTGTTCGGACCTCCATCCACTTTTACGCAGACTTCATCCTGGCCATGGGTAGGTCACCCGGTTTCGGGTCTGCCGTTACTGACTTACCGCCCTGTTAAGACTTGGTTTCCCTTCGGCTCCGTACCTTAAGTACTTAACCTGCCAGCAACGGCAACTCGCCGGACCGTTCTACAAAAAGTACACGGTCGAGCGTTAGTCGCTCTTCCGCAGCTTGTAGACACAGGGTTTCAGGTTCTCTTTCACTCCCCTCCCGGGGTTCTTTTCACCTTTCCCTCACGGTACTATACTCTATCGGTCACCAGGTAGTATTTCGCCTTGGGGGGTGGTCCCCCCTGCTTCCTACGGGGTTTCTCGTGTCCCGTAGTACTCCGGATGCCACTGAATCACAGTCTGTTTCGCATACGAGGCTTTCACTCTCTATGGCCGGCTTTCCCAAAACCGTTCTGCTACCTACTGCTTCTTCGTATGTGGTCCTCAACCCCAAGGATAAATCCTTGGTTTGGGCTTCGTCCCCTTTCGCTCGCCACTACTTAGGGATTCGATGTTTCTTCCTCTTCCTCCGGCTACTTAGATGTTTCAGTTCGCCGGGTTCCCTCCGTATGACTATGGATTCATCATACGGTGACAGAAGTTCTTTCTGCCGGGTTTCCCCATTCGGATACCTGCGGATCAATGGATATTTGCTCCTCCCCGCAGCTTTTCGCAGCTTATCACGTCCTTCTTCGGCTCCTGGTGCCAAGGCATCCGCCCTGCGCCCTTGTAATCTTGACCTTAAGTTGAGATGGGAATGCTCTACGGAACATCTCCGGCGACGCAAGCTTGCTTGCAGGCGACGGTGTGTGCCGTGGAGGAGGCGTTTCTACGAAACGCCTATCACGAGCGTGAAATGCGAAGCATTTCTGCGAGTGACCCATCTCAACGGTATTTTAGATAACTCATTATGGTTCTCTTTAATTTAACACTGACTAGCGTATCAGCATTAAATCTTTTTAATAAATACATTGTTTTATTGTTCTCTCTATTAACATTTGTCTTCGACTCGTGTTTGTCAAGAAAACAACTTCTCGATGTTGTTTCATATCTAGCTGTACAATTTCTTAAATGAAATCATACTTGCATAAATATTTGTTCGGTATGCAGTTTTCAAGGTACATTTCAGGATAATATCCTGAGTGGAGATAAAGGGATTCGAACCCTTGACCCCCTGCTTGCAAGGCAGGTGCTCTCCCAACTGAGCTATACCCCCATAAATCTAGCAGCCACCTACTCTCCCACACCGTCTCCAGTGCAGTACCATCGGCCGCCTAGGCCTTAACCTTCGTGTTCGGGATGAGAACGGGTGTGACCCCTAGACGCATCGCCACTAGAAATATTTCGTTATCCAAAACTCGCAACTCACGCCTTCCTCCTAGCTCGAACTCACTTCGTTCGTCCTCGCTAGAGTCAGTCGCAGTGTGTCTGCTCATAAAAATTTATCCGAAAGCAAGCTTTCACAAATTTTTCTTTCGCATCCACGTTGCTCGTTGATAATAAGTTATCATTGATAACTAGACAGTAAGACAATCCCTACTTCTTCTTCCTTAGAAAGGAGGTGATCCAGCCGCACCTTCCGATACGGCTACCTTGTTACGACTTCACCCCAGTCACCAGACCTGCCTTCGGCAGCTCCTCCCTTGCGGTTAGGCCACTGACTTCGGGCATTTCCGACTCCCATGGTGTGACGGGCGGTGTGTACAAGACCCGGGAACGTATTCACCGCGACATTCTGATTCGCGATTACTAGCGATTCCAGCTTCATGTAGTCGAGTTGCAGACTACAATCCGAACTGAGGCAGCCTTTCTGGGATTCGCTCCGGCTCACGCCTTCGCTTCCCTCTGTAACTGCCATTGTAGCACGTGTGTAGCCCCGGTCATAAGGGGCATGATGATTTGACGTCATCCCCGCCTTCCTCCGAGTTATCCTCGGCAGTCTTTCCAGAGTGCCCGGCTAACCGCTGGCTACTGAAAACAGGGGTTGCGCTCGTTGCGGGACTTAACCCAACATCTCACGACACGAGCTGACGACAACCATGCACCACCTGTCTCTCCTGTCCCGAAGGACTACAGACATTACTCCGTATTCAGGAGGATCTCAAGACCGGGTAAGGTTCTTCGCGTTGCGTCGAATTAAACCACATGCTCCACCGCTTGTGCGGGTCCCCGTCAATTCCTTTGAGTTTCATTCTTGCGAACGTACTCCCCAGGTGGAATACTTAATGCGTTTGCGGCGGCACCGAAAGGCTTATGCCTCCCAGCACCTAGTATTCATCGTTTACAGCGTGGACTACCAGGGTATCTAATCCTGTTTGCTACCCACGCTTTCGAGCCTCAGCGTCAGTTTTGGTCCAGCAGGCCGCCTTCGCCACCGGTGTTCTTCCTAATATCTAAGCATTTCACCGCTACACTAGGAATTCCGCCTGCCTCTCCCATACTCAAGTTTAACAGTTTTGGGAGCAGTCAGGGGGTTGAGCCCCCTGCTTCCACTCTCAACTTGCCAAACCGCCTGCGCTCCCTTTACACCCAGTAAATCCGGATAACGCTTGCCCCCTACGTATTACCGCGGCTGCTGGCACGTAGTTAGCCGGGGCTTCTTAGTCAGGTACCGTCATCATCTTCCCTGCTGATAGAGCTTTACATACCGAAATACTTCTTCACTCACGCGGCGTCGCTGCATCAGAGTTCCCTCCATTGTGCAATATCCCCCACTGCTGCCTCCCGTAGGAGTTTGGGCCGTGTCTCAGTCCCAATGTGGCCGTCCGACCTCTCAGTCCGGCTACCGATCGTTGCTTTGGTAGGCTTTTACCCTGCCAACTGGCTAATCGGACGCGGGCCCATCCTATACCTGATTGCTCATTTCCCAGTCAAACCATGCGGTTTAACCGACTTATGCGGTCTTACCAGCCGTTTCCAGCTGCTATCCCCCTGTATAGGGCAGGTTGCCCACGCGTTACTCACCCGTCCGCCACTAAGAATTACAGTCTTCCATCCGAAAACTTCCGTCTGTAATCTCCGTTCGACTTGCATGTGTTAGGCACGCCGCCAGCGTTCATCCTGAGCCAGGATCAAACTCTCATAAAAAGTGTTTGCCTTCGTCAGAACAAGCTGACATTTATCATCTCTTGCTTATTCCGTTATTGACCGGCTAAAGTCAATAATTTTTACTGTTTTTTAAAGGTGTACAAGTATTACTACTTATACGCGTTCGTTTGAATTTTCAAGATTGTCTCACTATTTAGTTATCAAGGTTCTTTTACTTTATTGCCTCTCAGCAATTCAGCTTTGTCATTGTATCACATTGTTTGGCTCCTGTCAACACTTTTTTTAATTTTATTTCAAAAAGGAACGGAGAAAGAGGGATTCGAACCCTCGCGCCGCTCACGCGACCTACACCCTTAGCAGGGGCGCCTCTTCGGCCTCTTGAGTATTTCTCCAAAAACCGAACAATGCGATTTCTTTATTAAATTATATGCATCCGCTAAGCGAGTGCATATATAAGTGTACCAAAAGAGAAAGTTAATGTCAACTACTTTTTAAAAATTTTATTAATTGTTTGCTCATTTAATACAATTTGTGGTCATGATATTGTTTCTACCTATATATAGTGTTGTATTTTAATTTCTCCTATATAATCTAATTTTTCTTCTTTAAACCATTTTACTTTTGATTATGAAATTAGCAGCATTTTTTTATAACCTGCTTTAGTGTAATATTTTTTTCATCTAATTCATCATTGACTGCTTGCAACTCTATGCAACAAGCACTCTTTTCTCTAACTTTAGTTTCAATCTCTTTTAACAAAAGACTTCCATATCCTTTTTCGCTGATATTCTGCTGCAATAATAATTTCTTCCAAAATGTATCCTATAATGTCATCATACTGTTTTAAAATATCCCATAGCAAAACCAATAACAATATCTTCTTCTGTTTTCATAATCAATGAAAAAAAGAATCCATTATAGATAATACTTGTTTAAGTCTTTTTTTCTTGCTTTTTCCTCTGTCCAGCAATATCCTTCGTAATTATTATAATAATCAATGTATAACTTTAATACTCTTTCAATATCATTCAGATTCATTTCTAAAATAATCATGCATTAACTCCATAAATTCTAATTTATCGGTATGGACACATTAGACAAAGTTGACGCTCCGAATGATAACATTTTAGACTCGCTCCGGTTTTTCTGTTAGTAGCTATACTATAATTACAAAACTCACGAAAAACCTAATGCGCTCGCTTAGAATTTATCATTCGGAGCTGATACCTTAAATTTGTGCAAATTACAACTCGAATGCCAAATTAAAGACAGCCACCCCCACCTGCCCCCATGTGGCTGATGTGTTTGTTTGTAGTCATTAATCAATTTAACAGCCGGAGCTGATAATGCCTAAGCAGCGCGTTAGGGTTTTTCGTCAACAGCATCAAATTATAACAACATCTTATAGAAAAACCGGGCGAGTCTGGACATTTATCAGCGAAGGCGTAACTTAGTCAAAAACAAACACATTAGCCCTACAAATTACTAGTTTATATGATATACCATATCACCGTTATTCCAAATATACATAATTCCTGACACAGGCTCTTTTTCCTTTTGCCCCAAATCCATCCTGTATAAGTTGTACAATATCCAAAGTATCCTTCTGTCAAAAATTTCAAACTCTACGTTTGAATACTCTTTATATAATCTTGTAAACTAACGGCTTTTTCCCGAAAAATCACCTTCATAAACTGTTCTGTCAAATATTAAAATACTACATTCATCTAAATCACAGCCATAGAACAAAAACTCTCCTGAATATATTTTTTTCTTCGTCTTCTGTATATTGAACTATTCTAAAGACAGGCTCTATCGACAAACTCTGTTTGTAGGCAGAAATTGACTAAGCGAGCATTATCAGTTTATTACATGTTGACACTTGTATAGCGAACGTCAATGTTGCTCAGCAACATAAACTTGACGCCTTTATTTTTACGATAACTAGAACTATTCTAAAACAGCTCTATCAGAAAAAGCCGGAGCGAGTCTGGACATTATATTAGTCAAATACGTGACTAATCAACTACAGCGAGCGTTATGCATTTACTATAAATCATTTACACATCAGCTGCTAACACGAGCGTACTTATGCTCGTCAAACAGAACGTACAGGCTCTGCCAATAAACATCTAGACAGGCTCTATGTTGGTGAGTAAGGCAAATGGAATAGAAAAAAATCGTAGTTAGTTTCTAATAAATACCTTATATTACTGACACAACTTTCCTGGTCCTCATCGCTATCAAAAACAAATTTCCACTATTTATGTAGGAGTAACATTCTTAAACCCTGAATTTTTTTCAAAAGTTCTTTGAAGTTACTCATAGACACCTTATTCTTCCCTCCTACATTTATTCCACGCAGTAAAAGTATATATCTCAAATAATTACCTCCGCAAATTCTATTTTACTGTAGACACACTATATATTCTCTAATCTTTGTATTCAGCTCATCATTATTTTTCTCTAACTCCGGACAAAAACCTATTATCCCATATCCAATCATGTTGTAAAGTGCAGTTAGACGCATAGCATTGGCTGATTTCTTATCGCCTTCTGCCTCAGCTTCTTCTATTGCCTGTATATCACAAACATCTTCAAAAGTTTTTCTTGCAAATATTTTCTGTATAAAATCCCAAGCCTTTTCTTCGGTATCTAATGCATTTTTTGGAGTTGACCAAACTTTCTTCATCAGTGATACCCTGTATTCCTTATCTTCACTTCTTCCATCCTCGTTATAAATATAAGCCTCAAGCCCCCATATAAATAGAATGAAATCCCACACATTGTAGTTTATCTTTGTAGGAATATCTATATTGCTAAACTCACAAACCTTTAAGGCATCTTCCTTAGCTCCCATAACATACAGCCTATATGCAAGTTCACATAAATTAGCTGCATCTGCTCCACTTGCAAATGAACACTTCTTATTTAGCTTTTTGCAGAGACTTACTATTTTCTTATCATCTTGTCTTTCCATAATTTCTTCAAATAACATATAACCTCATTTCTATTAAAAATGCTAAGTCTGAGATTTATCCCTTACTTAGCATTTTCAATGTTTAATTCAAATTATTTGCGAGATATCGTGGTTAAACCTCAAGTCTTAATTACTATATTTTACAGATATTTGGTTTAATTAATTCACTATCTTAGTTATTACTGTTTTCAGTTTCTTCTGTGTCTTCTTCAACTGCCTTGTCATCCTCACGCACCTTTGCAATCTTTGCAATTACATTGTCTCCGTCTACATTCATAAGCTTAACACCTGATGTAATTCTTCCAAGTATTGAGATGCTTTCCACTGCCATGCGGATGATAATTCCGGCTTTTGTGATAAGCATAATCTCGTTATTGTCATTTACTGACTTAGCACCTATAACAAGACCTGTCTTTTCCACTATCTTGTAGCATTTTACACCCTTTCCGCCACGGTGCTGGGTGGTAAATTCTTTTATTTCCGTTCTCTTTCCAAGTCCGTTTCAGAGACTATAAGGAGCTGTTCTCCCTGGTCATCAAGCTGCATTGCAACTATTTCATCAGTATCGTCTATTGTCATACCGATTACACCCATAGAAGCTCTGCCTGTAGGACGTACATCTTTTTCGTTAAATCTAATGCACATTCCGTTCTTTGTTATAAGGAAGACATCGTTTTCGTTGTTAGTAAGTTTTACTTCTATGAGGTCATCATCTTCTCTTAGATTAATAGCCTGCAAGCCTGTCTTTCTTATATTTGAATATTCACTAAGGGCAGTCTTTTTAACTATTCCCCTCTTTGTAGCCATAAATAAATATCCGTCAGTCTTTTCTTTTCTAATGTTTATAACTGCGGTTACCTGCTCCTCCGGCTGAAGCTGCAAGAGATTTACCATAGCTGTTCCTCTGGCGGTACGGCTGGCTTCCGGTATCTGATAAGCTTTAAGCCTGTACACCCTGCCCTTGTTGGTAAAGAAAAGTATATAGTGGTGGGTTGTAGTCATAAGAAGATCTTCTATAAAATCCTCCTCAATGGTCTGCATTCCCTTAATTCCCTTACCGCCTCTGTTCTGGCTTTTGAAATTATCTGTAGTCATTCTCTTGATGTATCCCATATTTGTCATTGCAATTACGGTATTTTCGTCAGGAATGAGGTCATCATTGGTAATGTCTGAATCATCAGCTACTATCTGGCTTCTTCTTTCATCACCGTATTTATCACGGATTACATTTATTTCTTCTTTTATTACTCCAAGCAATTTCTTGACATCCGCAAGTATTTCTTTTAATTCTTTAATTCTTTCCTGTAAGCTGTCATATTCGCCCTGAAGCTTCTCTCTTTCTAGACCTGTAAGAGCTCTAAGACGCATATCAACTATAGCCTGAGCCTGTACATCATCAAGGCTGAATCTCTCGATGAGTTTTTCTTTTGCCTCTGCAGTAGTCTTTGAACCTCTGATTATGCTTATAACTTCATCTATATAATCAAGAGCCATAAGCAGTCCCTTTAATATATGGGCTCTCTCTTCTGCCTTGTTAAGCTCATACTGACTTCTTCTTCTTACTACATTTTCCTGATGCTCAAGGTAGAAACCAAGCATCTGCTTAAGGTTCATAACCACAGGCTCATTATTTACAAGTCCAAGCATATTTGTTCCAAAGGTAGTCTGTAACTGTGTATGCTTATATAATTTTTTAAGAATGATATTTGGATTTACATCACGCCTTAACTCGATACAAATGCGCATACCACTTCTGTTTGACTCATCACGCAGCTCGGTAATTCCATCTATTCTCTTATTTTTTACCATGTCGGCAATGTACTCTATGAGTCTTGCTTTATTGACAAGATAAGGTAGTTCGGTCACAACTATGCGGTTTGCCATTTACCATAGGCTCTATGTCTGTCACCGCACGAACTATAATCTTGCCTCTTCCTGTCCTATAGGCCTCTTCTATACCGGCTCTTCCTAAGATGTGCGCACCTGTTGGGAAGTCAGGACCTTTCACTATCTGAAGTATTTCATCTATTTCGGTATCTCTGTCTTCTAACACCTTATTGTCTATTATCTTATTTACTGCATCTATAACCTCTGTAAGGTTATGTGGCGGAATATTGGTAGCCATACCAACTGCTATACCTGATGCTCCATTTACAAGGAGGTTAGGATATCTTGATGGAAGTACTGTAGGCTCTTTTTCTGTTTCATCGAAGTTAGGAGTGAAATCAACTGTATCCTTTTCAATGTCAGAAAGCATTTCCACGGAAATCTTGCTAAGCCTTGCCTCTGTGTACCTCATAGCTGCTGCCCCGTCTCCGTCCACAGAGCCGAAGTTTCCATGTCCGTCTACAAGCATATACCTGGTAGACCAACTCTGAGCAAGATTTACAAGGGCTCCATAAATAGAACTGTCGCCATGCGGATGGTATTTACCCATGGTATCGCCGACAATTCTGGCACATTTTCTATGTGGCTTATCAGGAGTATTGGAAAGCTCCTTCATTGCATACAGTATTCTTCTTTGTACAGGCTTAAGTCCGTCCCTCACATCAGGAAGGGCACGAGACGCAATTACTGACATAGCATAGTCTATGTAGGAATCTTCCATAGTCTTCTTTAAGTCTACTTCGTTAATCCTGTCAAAAATATTCTCGTCCATTCTCTTATCCTTTTCCTTGAAATATTTATAAAGTCTCAAATTTCAGTTTTCTCACTCTAATACAGTATTATACCATAAATTCAAATTAAATAACATACTTTAGAAAAATCTTATTTTGTAATATACTGATGATAATGGAGGTGATTATATGGTTGAATTTATAATATACTGTTTCAATTCTTGCACTAATAGCTTACTTACTTTTTTTCAAATATGAATTAGTTTATAACATTACTGAAAGTTGGAAAAGTTACAGTTCATCAGACTGTTCAGATTTATATAAAATATCTTGTCAACTTGGAGGCATTGTTACTTTTTATAATTGATTTACTTTTTAATCATAAGTTATATTTCAAATATTAATTTATTTAGTTTTTTCGGATTAGACTAAATATTTTGCAAATGTTTGGTAATATCCCTCATAGTCACAGACCTAAAATACAGTATTCTATTGTGTTATACGACACAACAGGTCTGTGACTTATGGGGAATTTTTACTTAGACTTTTACTTTAATAATCCGGATTTATATATCCAAATTCCTTACATACTTAGCATTTTGCTCGATAAATTCCCTTCTTGGCTCAACCTTATCTCCCATAAGGGTATTAAAGGTTAAATCTATCTCAGAAGCATTTTCTTCATCCATAATAACCTTAAGAAGCACACGCCTTTCAGGATCCATGGTTGTCTCCCAAAGCTGTTCTGCATCCATTTCTCCAAGACCCTTATAACGCTGAATCTTATTGTTGCTATCTCTTCCGATTTCAGACATTATGTTATCAAGCTCTTTATCATTGTATGCATACCAGATTTTATTGCCCTTTTCCACCTTGTAAAGAGGCGGCTGTGCAAGGTATACATGTCCCTTTCTTATAAGCTCAGGCATGAAACGATAGATAAAGGTGAGCATCAATGTATCTATGTGAGCTCCGTCTATATCCGCATCAGTCATTATAATGATTTTCTTGTATCTAAGCTTAGTTATATCAAAGTCTTCATGAATTCCTGTACCAAAGGCAGTTATCATGGACTGAATCTCTTTATTTTCTAAGATTTTATCCAGTCTTGATTTTTCTACATTAAGGATTTTGCCTCTAAGCGGAAGTATAGCCTGTGTTGCCCTATCTCTTGCATCTTTTGCTGAACCGCCCGCAGAATCTCCCTCTACAAGGTAAATCTCGCAGTTATCAGGGTTCTTATCCGAGCAGTCAGCAAGCTTGCCCGGAAGATTCATATATTCAAGGGCTGTCTTTCTTCTGGTTAAATCCCTTGCTTTTCTTGCTGCATCCCTAGCTCTTTGAGCTAACAGTGCCTTTTCAACTATCATCTTACCAATAGCAGGATTCTGCTCAAGGAAAATCATAATCTGTTCACCGGCAATGCTTTCAACTGCTCCCCTAGCCTCGCTGTTACCAAGCTTTTGCTTAGTCTGTCCCTCAAACTGTGGCTCAGGTATCTTGATGCTGACTATGGCTGTCATTCCTTCTCTGATATCCTCACCTGTAAGAGCCGGATCATTATCCTTTACAAGCTTCATAAGCTTTGCATATTCGTTAAAGGTCTTTGTAAGTGCATTTCTAAAGCCTGTAAGGTGAGTACCACCCTCAGGAGTATTGATATTATTTACGAAACTATAGCAGCCCTCGTTATAACCATCATTGTGCTGAAGTGCCACTTCTACCTGAACTGTACCCTTTTTTCCCTCACAGTAAATAATCTTGTCATAGAGAACTGTTTGATTTTTATTAAGGTAGCTGACATACTCCATAATTCCACCCTCATAGTGGAAGCTATAAGTCTTTTTACCCTCTTCTCTTCTGTCTGTAAGACTGATTCTAAGCCCCTTTGTAAGAAAAGCCATTTCTCTTAGACGATGCTTTATGGTAGCATAGTCAAAAACAGTATCCTCAAATATCTCTTCATCGGGTAAAAATGTTACAGTAGTACCATGTCTGTCAGTAGCACCTAATTCTTCAAGTTCAGTTACTACCTTTCCTCTTTCATAGCGTTGTTTATAGGCCTTTCCGTCTGTTTCAACCAAGACCTCAAGCCATTTAGAAAGAGCATTTACAACGGAAGCACCTACTCCGTGAAGTCCTCCTGATACCTTGTATCCACCGCCACCGAACTTTCCACCGGCATGAAGAACGGTAAATACAACCTGAACCGCAGGAAGACCTGACTTTTTGTTAATTCCAACAGGAATACCTCTTCCGTCATCTACTACAGTTATAGAATTATCTTCATTGATAAATACTTCTATATGGCTGCATTCTCCTGCCAGAGCCTCGTCAACAGAATTATCCACTATCTCATATACAAGGTGATGAAGTCCCTTAAGAGAAGTAGATCCTATGTACATACCCGGTCTTTTTCTAACCGCCTCAAGCCCTTCAAGTATCTGAATCTGATCAGCTCCGTATTCTGCACTCATTTTTACACCTCACTTTTATCTATTTTACCGCTGTTTATCTTATATATTCGTCCGTTAGCCTTTTTATTTTCAACAAATTCCTCAAGACCTGTACAGGTAATGATAGTCTGGATATCTCCTATACTTTCAATGAGATAATCCTGTCTGCTTCTGTCCAGTTCTGAAAGCACATCGTCTAATAATAAAATGGGATTATCACCTGTTTTAACCTTAAAAAGCTCAATCTCAGAGAGCTTAAGTGAAAGAGCCGTACTCCTTTGCTGTCCCTGTGAGCCGTATTTTCTCACATCATTTTTATTGATATAAAAGGTTATGTCATCTCTTTGAGGACCTGTTAATGTAGTTTTCTGATAAATATCACTGTTTCTTCCTGATTTCAATTTATCCTCAAAACTATCCTCAGTTACATTTGGATTGTACTCTATTTCAAGTTTTTCCTTTCCACCTGTAAGCTTACTATGAATAGGTTTTATTATTTCATTAAGTTCAGATATAAATTTTCTTCTGCTTTTTATAATTTCTGAACCTGTAGCTGCAAGCTGTTCATCCCATACATCAAGTGTATCAGAAAGTCTATTGTCATAACTAATTTGTTTTAAGCAGATTATTTCCTCTGAGTTAATATTTTTATTGTATTTTTGATAGATTATACAAATATATCTTCTCTATCTGAGAAAGTTCCATATCTATAAATCTTCTTCTTTCAGCAGGACCATTTTTAATCATACTCAAGTCCTCTGGAGAGAAAAAGATAAGTCTTACTATACCAAATATATCAACTGATTTACTAATAGGAATACCATCAACTGCTGCCCCTTTTGATTTACTTTTTTTAAGATGCATATCTATTTTTCTATTTAAATCATCTTTTTCCAAAATAACTCTTATATGGGCTTCATCTTCTCCTATCTTAATCATTTCTTTGTCTTTACTGCCCTTGTGTGACCTTGTAGTTCCGGCAACATAAATTGACTCTAAAATATTAGTTTTACCCTGAGCATTATCTCCATAGATAATATTTAAACCTCTATCAAACTCAATATTTATATTATCTATGTTTCTAAAAGCATTAAGTGAAAGAGACTTAATTATCATTTGCCTCTACCTTTATCTCTTCATCCTTAAATTTAACAATGTCTCCTGAAACTATCTTTCTTCCACGCCTTGTATCTATCTGTCCATTCACAAATACAAGACTGTTCTGAATGGCATACTTTGCCTCTACTCCATTATCTACAAGACCTGCAAGCTTTAGAATCTGTCCTAATTTAATATTGTCATCTTTTAATTTTTAATAACCTGCATTGATACCTCCAAGTTTATATTTAAATATCTTCAGGATTAAAATTTACCGGAAGAATTATGTATAAATAACTTTCCTCTTTATTTTCTAATAAAACAAAGGGGCCTTTTGGATTGAAAAAGGAAAATATCTATATTTTTCATCTTCAATTACTTTTGAGGCATCCATTACAAGTACAGGATTAAATCCTATTATTATATCTTTTCCTTCTTTGGTAAGCTCTATGTCAGTGTTCATATTTCCGACAGTAGTCCTTATGCTTAAATTAATATTACTATCTGTAATATTAAGTATTACAGGTTTTTTCTCCTTTTCAGTAATGAAAGGAAGGGCAGAATCCATGTTTTCAAGCAATTCTCTTCTGTTTACATTAATCTTAGTCTCATAATCACTTGAAATCATCTGGTCTACATTATAGAATTCTCCGTCAATAAGCCTTGAATTAACAGTAGTATTGCTAAATTCAAATACTATATGTTTGTTTGAGAAGTAAATAACTACCTCATCAGCTACCTCACTTGAGAGGATTTTGCTTATTTCACTAAGAGTCTTACCTGGAACAACTGCCTTTATATTCTCATGTTCACCTTCTATAGCAATCTTTCTTATGGATATTCTATGTCCATCAAGAGCTATAATTCTAAGGCTGTTTTCATTTACCTCAAGTAATTCTCCCGTCATTACCTTCATGTTTTCATTATTTGAAATTGAAAATAAGGTCTGTCTAATCATTTCCTTAAAAGAGAATTGTGAAAGTTTTATACTTTTAATTCTTTCAATCTCAGGTAAAACAGGAAATTCCTCTATACTCTGTCCTGATATTGTAAATACAGACTTACCACATTTTATAGTTGCTTTATAATTATCATCTGTATTAATCTCAACTAAATTATTAGGGAAGCTTTTCTTACTATATCAGAAAAAAGTCTTGAATTAAGAGCTATGCTTCCCTGATTTACAATTTCTCCGTTAACTATGGTTTCTATTCCAAGTTCCATATCATTCGCAATTAATTTAATGGAATTTTCTGTAGCCTTAATAACTATACATTCAAGTATGGGTAAGGTAGTTTTAGTAGAAATAGCTTTAATTACAATATTTGATGCTTTTTAATTAAATCACTTTGATTTATTTCTTTATTAACATTAGCTTTCTCCTTAGTTGCATATGTTCCCTCAAGGGGTGGATAATTTCTATATAAATATAATATATACTTAGTAGTAGTAGGAAGGGTGGATATGGTTATAAGCCAAAAAAAGCCCATAAAATCAGTATTCATATGGCTTTATAAGACTGTGGAAAAGAAAAAATTACAAAATATGCTATTCACAGCTTACAAACATACTAATTAACATTGTCCAATATTTATCACAAAGTTATACACAATATTTTAAGAAGAAATGAGTTTAGTAATAACATCAAGTTTAAGTGACAGTTCATTCTTATTTGTCTTTTTTTCAGCTTCAAGATCTTCTTCTATCTTTCTTATGCCATGTACTATTGTAGAGTGATCTTTTTTACCAAGTTTAGATGCTATTTCTTTAAGTGAAGCAGATGTGAGCTGTTTGCATAAATACATTGCAATCTGCCTTGGATATGCTACATTACTGCTCCTGTTTGCTGAACGTAGTTGGTCAATTGAAAGCTCATAATGATTAGCAACCACATCTATAATAGTATCAATTGTTATTACATTTTTTACATTAGGATTTATTATATCTTTAAGTGCATTTTTAGCTATCTCAAGAGTAGCTTCTGTATTTACATTTACAAGCTTATTGAGGGCAGTAACTTTCTTATAGGCACCTTCAAGCTCTCTTATATTTGAATTGACATTAGTAGCTATATAATCAAGGATTTCATCACTTAAATGTTCATTTTCAAGTTCACAGCGTTTCTTTAGTATAGCCATTCTGGTTTCATAATCAGGAGGATAATCTCTGAAAGCATACCATTTCCAAATCTTGACCTTATTCTATCTTCTATGTCAGTAAAGTCCTTAGGTGGGCGGTCTGAAGAAATAATAATACGCTTACCTGCCTGATAGAGTTCATTAAAAGTATGGAAAAATTCTTCTTCAGTACGCTTCTTTCCTATAACAAATTGAATATCATCTATTAACAGTGCATCTATATTACGATATTTCTTTCTAAATTCCTTAGGTGCAAGCACACCTTCTTTAATGGATTCGATAACCTCATTCGTAAACTGCTCACTGGTAACATATAAAACCCTTGCATCTTTCTGATTTTCCAAAATATAATGAGCAATAGCATGCATAAGGTGGGTTTTTCCAAGTCCAACTCCACCATATATGAAGAGAGGATTCCAATCTGTACTTGGATTTTCAGCTACGGCAAGGGCTGCAGCTGTTACAAAACGGTTATTTTCACCTATGACGAAGGTATCAAAAGTATAGTTTGGATTGAGATTTGCACTTGCAGCTCTCTCCATAAGTTTATTGTTGTTACTTTTTTCAGTATCATAACTTCCCACTTCTTCTTTAGATATGAAATTAAGATTATATGATTTACCGGTAACAGCTTCTATGGAATTTTTTATGAAGGCATAGAACTTTTCCTTAACATAAGAATCATTGTGCTGGTAAACATCATCATCTAATAAAATAACAACAGTATCATCAGTTTCATCATAAACCTTTAAAGGTTTGATGAAGGTTGTAAACAATACCGGCTTTATCTCAAAATCATTTTTCAAGCATTTCCAGTATAGAATCCCAGTTTTTTTACTAACTAATTGTTTCATAAGACAAAATACTCCTTTATAATATAATATTTTTATCGCAAAAATTAAAGAAAAAAACAACCTAAAGAAATTAAGAGTTATTCAAGTTATCCACAATTTTTATGTTGATAACTCGTGGAAATGTGTTAATTAATATTTTTATAAAAAAAGTTATCAACAGTAGTAGAATAAAATTTATAAAACATAATTATATAGGCAGTAGAAAGGGGGAAAAAAATGGGAAAGTAAAATAAAAATCCACACTTTATCCACAACTTATAAACATAATGTGGATAAGTTAGTATATTATTGTAGAATAAATGTGGATATATGTTATATAAAATTTTCTACGCACATAGAATTAGAAAAATGAAAGTTTTTCTTGATTTTTAGCTAATATGCTGATATTATAAGGGTTGATTGTATTTAATCGTTAAACTAGAGTGAGTTAAGGAGGTGTACTAAATGAAGATGACATTCCAGCCTAAGAAGAGGCAGAGATCAAAGGTTCATGGATTCCGTAAGAGAATGAAGACAGCTGATGGCAGAAGAGTATTAGCTAGAAGAAGAGCTAAGGGTAGAAAGAAATTATCTGCATAATCGGTTACAATAACAATAAGGACACAGGCCTTGCCGGTGTCCGTTTGTTTATCAGGGAAAAATATGTTACCTAATTCGTTGAAGAATTCAATAGAATTCAAAAGAGTCTATGACTACGGTAAATCTTTTGCCAACAAATATCTGGTTATGTATGTATATAATAATGAAACAAATAATAACAGGATAGGAATATCGGTTAGTAAGAAGGTTGGCAACAGCGTAGTCAGACATAGAGCAACCAGATTAATAAGGGAAAGCGTGAGGCTTAACAAAGAGATTGTTAAAAAAGGTTATGATATCGTTATTATAGCCAGAGGAAATATTAAAGATAAGAAATATGCGGATGTAGAGAGTGCTTATATTCACCTTTGTAAATTGCATCACTTGCTTAATGAGAAAAGAGATGATAAGAATTGATAAAGAGATTTCTTATATTTTTAATAAAGATTTATAAAAATCATATATCTCCTTATAAAGGGAGCCCAATGTGCAGGTTTATTCCATCTTGTTCAACCTATGCTGTGCAGGCTATTGAAAAGTATGGAGCCTTAAAGGGCTCTTGTTTGGCTGTAAAGAGAATTATGAGATGTCATCCTCTGTCTAAGGGCGGTGTCGATTTTGTACCTTAATGAAAGATTTAGGAGGACGGTAGTTTGATCCAACAGGTATTTGCACTTACACAGTATAATGGTGCTATAGTGGGCCCTATTGCAAGAATACTTGCATACATAATGAATGGGATTTATTCTGTATTTTCTGCAATCGGTATAGAAAATGCAGCTATTTGTATTTTATTGTTTACATTTATAATGAGAGCTTTGATGATGCCTATGTATTATAAGCAGCAGAAAGTAGGAAAGCTCACTTCAAGAATGAGTCCTGAACTTCAGGAAATATCAAAGAAATACAAGGGAAAGCGTGATCCTGAGTCACAGCGAAAGATGCAGCTTGAAACTCAGGCAGTTTATGAGAAATATGGTTCTAATCCGCTTGCGGGCTGTCTGCCTATTCTTATTACCCTGCCTATAATGTTCGGTCTTTACAGAATAGTCCAGAGCATGCCTGCTTATATGCCGGCAATCAGAAGCTTGTATGAGAATATAGCTACTCCTCTTATGGGACAGAGCAATTATGCAGCTACTTTAACAGAGATAGCTAACAGCAATACAGTTAAGCTTGTTACAGAGGGCGATAATGCTACTATATTAAACTCTGTGATAGATGTACTTGCTACATTTAACCATGATAAATGGGAAGCACTTAAAACAGGTTTTAGCAGTATTTCAAATGTAATAGCTGTTAATTCTGCTGAAATAGAGCATATTAACAGCGTATTTGGACTTTTTTCAATATCAGATGTACCGGGATTTTCTAAGCCGCTTACCTTTATAGTACCTATACTTGCAGGTGTACTTCAGTATATCAATGGTAAGCAGATGGTGAAGAATCAACCGCAGACAGACGGAAATGATCAGGCTGCTGCACTTAGTAAGAACATGATGAATTTCATGCCATTATGCAGGCTTTCTTCTGTCTTACCTTCCCTATCGGTATTGGTGTATACTGGATTGCAGGTAGCATATTTATGATAATCCAGCAGTATTTCTTTAATAAGATGCTTGAAAATGTAGATGTTGATGAAATGATAAGGAAGAATCAGGAAAAGGCTGCCAGACTTCGTGCAAAAAGAGGAGAAGCGCCTGTAGCTGAGAAATTTAATCAGTTTGCAAATACTTCAACCAAATCTATAGCAGCTACAAATACAAAGAAGATTGAGAACGATTCTTCAGAGACATCTAAGAGTACTGAAAAGGGGATTACAATTAAGGCTAAGAACAACTACAAGATAACAGATTACAAAAAGCGTGAGGGTGAATATAAGGCTAATAACATTTCTGATGTAGCCAATATGTTAAAGAGAGACTAGGTATTGGAGGGTAGATTATGAGTAATGAATGGATTGAAATTTCAGCAAAAACAGTTGATGATGCTATAACTGAAGGTCTTGTAAGACTTGGAACAACTACAGATAAAATGGATGTAGAAGTGCTTGAGAAGGAAAGTTCAGGATTCTTAGGGTTTATCGGTAAGCACGATGCAAGGATAAGAGTTAGGATTAAAGAAGTTAAATCTTCTTCCATGCCTTTGAAAAAGGAAGTTAGACAGGAAAAGCCTGCTAAAGTTAAGGATCATACTGAGGCTAAGGCTGAAGAAAAGCATGTGACTGAAGTTCATAGAAAGCCTAAAAAGAAATTTGATGAGAATGATAAGGGCGAGCCTGTATCTTCTGAAAGACAGGAAAAGGCTAAGGCTGACGCTGTTAAATTCCTTACAGATGTATTTAATGCTATGAATCTTGAGGCATCTATAAATGTGGAATTTGATTCTGCTGAAAATGAGCTTACAATTGATGTAAAGGCTGAGGATATGGGAGTTCTTATAGGAAAGCGTGGACAGACTCTTGATTCTCTCCAGTACATAGTAAGCCTTGCAATCAACAAGGATTGCAGTGAATATGTAAAGGTTAAGCTTGATTCTGAGAACTATAGAGTAAGAAGAAAAGAGACTCTCGAGAACTTAGCTAAGAATATTGCATCTAAGGTTAAGAGAACTGGAAAGGCTGTTTCACTTGAGCCTATGAATTCATTTGAAAGAAGAATAATTCATTCTGCTCTTCAGGGAGATTCTGATTGTGAGACCTATAGTGAGGGTGCTGATCCTTACCGCAAGGTTGTAGTTAAGCCAAAGAATGAAGGAAAATCTTATTATAACAGCAGATACAACAAGGGTTATAGTAAGAAGCCTTATGGAAGAAAGCCATACCACAAGAGTGGTTATAATAAGAACTATTCTAAAAAATATGGTAAAAATGAGTTTCTTGATAAGACAGATGTAGAAGAATAAAATATTCCCCGTAGAATCAATTGTGATTTTACGGGGATTTTGTTGTTTATGGGGTGAAATTGTGATAGTATGGGGAAGGAAGTGTAGGTAATTAAATGTTCTGAAATGGGAAAAATTATTGTAAAATTAAGAAAAATATATTATTATTAAAATAATAATATGAAAGGAGGAAATATACATTGATTCAAAGAAAAAGAATTTTTTTAAATGAATTGGTAAAATGGAAAAAAATGAGAAAGTAATAAAAAGTAATTACGGGTATGAGAAGAGCCGGTAAGTCCACATTACTCTTGCAATATCAGGAATATTTAAAACAAAGTGGAGTTGAGGAAGGGTGTATTGTATCTATTAATTTTGAAGAGTTGGAGTATGAAGATCTATGTGATTACAGAAAGTTATATAACTATATAAAAGATAGATTGATTGAAGGTAAAACTACTTATATTTTTTTAGATGAAATACAAAAAAAGTAAAAAGATTTTGAAAAAGGTTATAGATAGTCTTTATGTAAAATCAGGAACAGATATATATATTACAGGTTCAAATGCATATTTTCTTTCAGGTAATCTTGCAACATATCTTACAGGAAGATATGTCGAAATTTTAGTTTTACCTTTTTCTTTTAAGGAATACAAAGAAGTAGTTAATTTAGATAGCGAGAGTGCCTTTTTAGATTATATGAAATATGGCGGTTTGCCTTTTTTGACTACTATGGAAAAGGATATAGATAAGGCTTATACTTATTTAGAGGGGATTTACAGTACGGTTATAGTTAAGGATATAGAGGATAGAATAAACCTACAGGTAGTAGATAATGATAAAAAGAAAAAAATATATGATATATCTTTATTAAAATTGATTGCAAAATATCTTGCTAGTGTAGTTGGAAGCCCTGTTTCAATTAGGGGAATAACAAATTATATTGTATCTTCAGGAAGAAAAGTATCACAAAATACAGTAAGTGATTATGTGGAAGCCCTGAAGGAAGCTTTTATTTTTTTATGAAGTGAGTCGTTTTGATATTGTAGGAAAGCAAATATTAAGTTCAAATAAAAAAATATTATATTGTAGATTTGGGACTTAGAAATTATATTTTACCTCGTAAAAAAATTACGATTTAGGTTTTTTTCTATCGAAAATATTGTGTACTTTGAATTAATAAGACGAGGATATAATGTAAATATCGGAAAACAGGACAAAGAAGAGGTCGATTTTGTTGTTGCTAAAAATGGAATTATTACTTATATTCAGGTAACTGCTGATATGACGGCAAAAGAAACTTTTGAAAGAGAGATAAGACCGTTAAATATGATTAAAGATAACTATAAAAAAATAATATTGACATTAGATAAACTAACTCTAGGTGATTATGCCGGTATTCAGGTAGAAAATCTTATACAATGGCTATTGGAGGATGGTATAGATGAATGATACAATTACGGCGATTTCCACTGCGGTTGGAAATTCAGGAATAAGTATTATAAGAATAAGTGGTGAAGATGCCTTTAATATAGCGGGAAAGCTGATGAAACTATCTTCTACTGATGTAGATAAAATAGACACCCATACCATTAAATACGGGCATATTTATAATGAGACAGATGTAGTAGATGAGGTCTTGGTTTCATTTATGAAGGGACCAAGGACTTATACAAGAGAAGATGTAGTGGAAATAAACTGCCACGGTGGTGCATTTATAACAAAAAAAGTGCTTGAAACTGCTATAAAAGCAGGAGCAAGGCTTGCAGAACCAGGAGAATTTACAAAAAGAGCCTTTCTTTCAGGACGAATTGACCTTACACAGGCAGAAGCGGTTATGGACATCATAAGAGCAGACAGCGACTATGCCATAAAGAGTGCAGGCAGAAGGCTAAACGGTGGAATAGGAGATAAATTAAAGCCTGTAAAAGAGAGCATTTTAACCGATATGGCTTATATAGAGGCAGCCCTTGATGACCCTGAGCACATGTCACTTGATGGTAAGGCTGAGGAGATAAGGGAAAATGTTGTTAACAATATAAATGCCTTGGATAACATTTTTGGGAAAATGCAGGTAAAGGAAGGATAATTAAAGAGGGCATTAAGACTGTAATAGTTGGAAAGCCGAATGTGGGTAAGTCTTCATTTCTTAACTACATTTCAGGGGAAGATGTTGCCATAGTAACCGATATTCCGGGCACTACAAGGGATGCTCTGATGCAGAGTGTAAGCCTTGGGGATATCTCTCTTAATATTGTGGATACAGCAGGAATTAGGGAGACTGACAATGAGATTGAGAGAATGGGAATTGAGAGGGCGAAGGAGCATCTAAGTGATGCAGACCTTGTGCTTATGATAATAGATGTATCTAAGCCACTTTCCACAGAGGACAAGGAGCTTTTTAGATGAGATTAAATCCAGAAAATCCGTTCTTATCTTAAATAAAACGGACCTTGAAAGAGGATTGACGGATGAGGAATACAAGGCTTTTTCGGAATTCAATCCTGTAGAAATATCGGCAAAGAAGAGGGTTGGAATAGAGAAATTAACTGAGATAATAAAAGAGATGTTCTTTAACGGGGAGTTAGACTTTAACAATGAAATCTATCTTTCCAATCTGCGGCAGGAGGGCGCAATAAGAAGGGCTAAGGAAAGCCTTAATATGGTACTTGAGTCCATAGACTCAGGTGTGTCTGAGGACTTTTATACTATTGACCTTATGAATGCTTATAATGCCATTGGTGAAGTAACCGGTGATACCACCAGTGAGGATTTGGCTGATAAGATATTTAAGGATTTTTGTATGGGGAAGTAGGTTGTGGTAATGTACTCGTTTAATATACAAAGTTATAATGAGATTGTAGATTATAAGTGACGCCCCTAATGATAACATTTCAGACTCGCTCCGGTTTTTCTGTAAGCGTCAGTTTTTAGTATTGTTATGTTGACGAAAAACCTAATGCGCTCGCTTAGAATTTATCATTAGGTGCTGATATCTAAAATATTTAATGGTAATATTATTCATAATAGTGATAAAATAACGGTACATTAGCCACAATAGAGAATTGTGTACGAGATTATGATTTTATTTAGTATCTTTAATTTATTGTTAGCCAAACTAAGTTTTATATTTAGAACTTGTATTATAAAATTAGAAAAGAAAAGGAGAAATGTTATGCCATTTATTAATTCTAAAATTACTAAGAAGATCAGTAGAGACGAGGAACTTATTGTTAAGGATAGGCTTGGAAAGGCAATTGAGCTGATACCTGGGAAAAGTGAGGCTTGGCTTATGGTTAATTTTGAACCTGAAAGTCATCTTTATTTTAAGGGCAGTAATGATAAGGATATAGCCTATGTGGAAGTAAGTGTATTTGGCAGTGAGAATAAGGAGGCTTTAATAATTTGACTGCTGAGATAACAAAGATATTTAACGAGGTACTTGGAATAGAGCTTGAGAGAATCTATGTAAAATACGAAACAACAACAAACTGGGGCTGGAATGGTGGGAATTTTTAATGGAAAGATTTTGCATATAGTTGCTGGATGTGATAATATGAAAATATATGTGATAACCGTGTATTATCCTGACACAAAAAAATTCGAAGATGACTTAAAAACTAGGAGGAAGGAGTAAAGAATATGTGTATGTATTGTAAAAATAGAACAACAGTAGCAAGTACGACTACACATGTAGTAAATTATAATAATTGTATTATTGTTATTAAAAATGTTCCTTGCCTTGAGTGTGAGCAGTGTGGAGAAAAATATTATACAGATGAAGTTGCAGAGAGGCTTGAAATTATTGTAGATACAGCTAAAAAAATGATGCAGGAAATTGCTGTAATTGATTATCCACAGGTTGCTTAGAGAATATAGATTTAGGAGATGGTATGTACTTCATCTCCTTTTCTGTTATTTTATGATACAAGTGTCAAAATTTAAGAAATTCGATGCAAGCTTGCTTGCAAGAGAATTTATTAACTTTTGACACGCAAAAAATATGAGTAAGCAGCCATTTTTTGCAAAAAATGAGCGGATTACGAATATTTTTTCAAGGATTGCGAAAAGCGTAGCTGTAGCAATCCTGTATCAATGGGTGTCAAATACTTTTGACACCCACATCATTTTATAATAGTACTAATAATGTTGAAAGGATAAAGTATATGGCAGAAAGAATTGAAATGCTAAAAACCATATATGGGAAGTTTGATGAGGATAAAAGGCTTACCTCAAGCAGACAGGGGCAGCTTGAGTATTTTATTACGATGAATTATGTGGATAAGTACATCAAGCCCGGTGATAAGATACTGGAAATAGGTGCAGGGACAGGCAGATATTCCATAGCACTTGCAAAAAAAGGTTATGATATTACTGCGGTTGAGCTTGTGGAAAGTAATCTTGAAGTCTTAAAGAAAAATGCTAAAGGTTTGGAGAATATATCAGCTTTTCAGGGTGATGCACTGAATCTAAGTAGATTTGATGACAATACCTTTGATGTAACCCTTTTATTTGGACCTATGTATCATCTATATGAAGAAAAAGACAGGCATAAGGCCTTAGATGAAGCAATTCGTGTAACAAAGCCTGATGGAGTTGTACTTGTAGCATTTTTATCAGCGCATGCAATTATGATGAGTAATTATCTTTCAGGCAATTTTAAAGAGGGTTTTATGGCTAATTTTGATGAGGACTATAAGGTGAAGCATTTCACAGAACAGGCATTTACAGGTTTTGATATAGTGGAATTTGAAGAAATGTTTGAGGCTAAACCAGTGAAGTATATAACTACGGTTGCTGCAGACAGTGTTTTAGAAATAGTTGAGAGAGATCCTGAATTTAAAATGTCAGATGACGATTTTAAATTATTTTTAGACTATCAGCTCCATATTTGTGAAAAAAGGGAAATGCTGGGGTATTCTTGCCATTTGTTGTATATTTGTAGGAAGTAAATGCGGAAGATAATACGGAAGTAAGGTGAAATTATGGAGAAGTATAAACCGCCTTTTATAATTACAGATAAGATATTAATGTATGTATCGTCTATTTCAGAAAAAATAGGAAGGATAACTGCGATTGGTAATCTTGATACAAGACCATATCTTAGAAGAAATAATAGAATTAAATCCATTCATTCATCACTTAAAATTGAGGCAAATTCACTTTCTTTGGGACAGGTAAGAGATGTAATAAATGGAAAGACTGTATTAGGAGAGCAGAAAGAAATTCTTGAGGTCAAGAATGCCTATGCTGCTTACGAACATTTATCTGATATTAATCCTTATGATATCAAGGATTTAAAAAAAATTCATGGAGTTATGATAAATAATATTTTGAGAGAATCAGGTGAATTCAGAACTGGTGAAGAATGCATATTTATGGCACCACCTGCAAAGTTTGTCCCACAGCTTGTAAGTGAGCTTTTTGATTGGATGAAGAAAAATCATAATCAGGTTCATCCGCTTATAATGAGTTGTACATTTCACTATGAATTTGTATTTATTCATCCATTTTCTGACGGTAACGGAAGAATGGCAAGATTGTGGCAAACAGCTATACTATCGAAGTGGAAGACGATATTTGAATATATTCCTATTGAAAGCCAGATAGAGAAATTTCAGGAGGAATATTATGAAGTGATTGCAAAATGTCATATTAATGGGGATTCTACGATTTTTATAGAATTTATGTTGTCACAGCTTGATAAAATTTTAGACGATATCTCTATTCAGTTTAATGAAGCAAATGAGCATATTTCAGAAGCTGTTAAAAGGTTACTTGATGTGATGGAATATGACATTCCATACACGAGTAAGACACTTATGGAAAAGCTTGGCTTGAAATCAAGAGAGGGATTTAGAAAGAATTATCTAAATCCTGCAATAGATATGTGTGTTATTAAAATGACAGATCCGGATACACCAAGAAGCAGAAACCAGAGATATATCAGAGTTTAACTTGAGGGAATATAGGGAGTAAAATATGGATTTAGAAATAGTTTTCAGTGATGTAGATGGAACCTTATTAAATAGTGAGCATAAGATGCTTGATGGAACAAAGTATGCAATACAAAAATTACAGAAAAAAGATATTCCTTTTGTAATAATATCGGCTAGAAGTCCATCAGGAATATATCCTATTTTAGAGGAAAATGGATTTTCCTGCCCTATTATATGTTACAGTGGAGCTTTAATATTAGATGAGAATAAGAATACTGTGTATTCATCAGGTTTTAATAGGGAAATAGCAGAGAAAGTAATCAGTTTTATTGAGAAAGAGAACTTCGACTGTTGTTGGAATCTTTACTCAGGTGATAACTGGATAGTTAAGGATAAGAGCGATGAAAGAGTGATAACTGAGGAAAATATCGTGAAAACTGAGGCTGTCAGTGGCTCTGTAGAGTTATTATCTATCGATGCAAAGATAGGAAAAATTCTTTGTATCTGTAACCCTGAAAAGACTGATGAAATTGAAGATAAGATAAAGAAGAACTTCCCTGCTTTATCGGTAGTTAAATCATTTCATACTATGATTGAGATTATGGCTCCCGGTATAACAAAGGGAAGTGCGGTTTTGGAACTATGTAGATTGTGGAATATAGATGTGAAGAGGGCAGCAGCTTTCGGAGATAATTTTAACGATGTGGAAATGCTTGAAGTGGTAGGACTTCCATTTCTTATGGAAAATGCACCTGATGAACTTAAACAACGCTTTAAGACTATAACTGATAGTAATAACGATGAAGGGATATATAAGGCTCTTGTCAAAATTGGAGCAATTTAATTGAAGCAAAATCCATGGATAAAATTATAATTATTTGTAAAAGGTAAATATTTTTGGATATTCATTTGTATTAAAAAAATAAAAAGATAAAATAGAATTAAAAATCAGTGATATGATTGATTTAGATGTGTTTTTTGATGAACTATGTTAATTATTTTCACAGGAAACAGAGAAGGTGATAATAAAGGAGGCAGGATGAAAGCTTTTATAAAGAAATATTATGTTTATATTTTAGTAATGTTTGCATTTTATGTGGCAGCACCGTTGTTGTGTAGGGATACAGGCAGTGCTATGTTTACACTGCTCTGTCTTTTACCGGTTATATTATTCATACTTTCACTTGTTTATGCCAAAATGAATGGATTTAAATGGTATTTATCTCTGGCAGTTGCATTACTTTGGTTACCGACTGTTTTTATCTATTATAACGAAAGTGCAATGATATATGCTCTTATTTATGGAGTTATAAGCTTTGCCGGACAGGGGATAGGATTTTTGATGAATTGCCGGTTCCGAAGGTAAGAAAGAAACAGTAGAATATTAACTTTTATGGAGGTATGAGAATGGACAGATTAAAGAACTTTATGAAGCAAAGAGGGCGGCTGAAGAGGTAATTGCAAGGATAGATAACGCCATATCTTCTTTAGACAGTGCATCATCCTGGGGATTATTTGATATTTTTGGTGGAGGAATGATTTCAAGCTTTATTAAGAGGGGTAAAATTCAGGATGCAAATGCTGATATCGAAGAAATTTACTCTTCACTAACTGTATTAAGTAAGGAGCTTGAAGATGTTGATATGCATTTGCCGGCAGAAATAAGCGATACTATTAGCGATGGTGCTTTTGACATCTGGTTTGACAATATATTTACGGATATTAGGGTACAGGGTGAAATTAAAGATACATTGTATGAGTTAAAGGATTTCAGAAGAGATATAATTAGTTTGATAGAAAGGTTAAATGCTGAAATAAGACAATATCAATAATTTGGGTTAAATATTGGAGTAAAACTATGTTTGGTAAGCTTGTAAAAGTAACAGTAGATAGACCGCTCGGAAGCTATCATCCTAAACATAAGAATATGTATTATCCGATAAATTATGGATATATAGAAGGAATAATTGCAGGAGATGGTGAAGAACAAGATGCCTATATAATAGGTATTGATGAGCCGATAAAAGAGTTTACGGGTAGGGTAATTGCCATTATTCATCGTTACGATGATGTAGAAGAAAAGTGGGTGGTTGCACCTGAAAACAGTCATTTTACAAAGGCTGAGATTATGGAAAAAGTTGAGTTTACAGAAAAGTATTATGACTCTGAAATTATAATGATGGATGATAATACAAGCAGTTAATATTAGCGTTTTTTTGATAACAAAAAACAAAAAAACACCAACATTAAAATTGCAATTATAGGAGATTATATGGGGAAATTTTTATCCGAAATAAAACAAAATTTAAGCAGTAATTCACTAGTTTGGATAAAGCCGATAGAAGATGAAACTGACCTTTGGTATGCGGTAGAAGAATGTAAGATAACAAGTGGACAGATGGAATATGTAAATCCTGCAAGTTTTTCGGTAGGGAGAGCATATTTAGATCCGGAAAATAATGTGCCTTGTGTTATTTACAATAATGAAAAATAAAAAGAGTGGGCTTTTATTTCGTTTAGAAAAAAATAGTACTTAATAAAAAAAGGGTTTAATTGGAGTTTTTATATAGATAAGAATTATCAGAATAAGGGTTTAGGAAGAGCAACCGCAGAGAGTGCGATAAAAACTTTGAAAAATGTGGACAGCAATATGCCGATTTTCCTAACTACTGAACAAAATAATGAGTTGGCTCAGAGATTATACATTAATTTAGGATTTAGAAAAGCGAATTTTTTGGATGGGGATGATTTGGTGTTTATACATGAATAAATCTGTATTTTGGAGATATTAGAATATGAAAATTATACCTTTTGAAGAAAGCTATAGAGATGATCTAATATTTATGATTTTGCAAGCTAAGGATGCTTTGGGTAGAAAACCGGGCTTAAATGAAGACCTGTTAGATATAAAATCTCATTATTTTGATAGAGGTGGCAGATTTTGGATTGCCATTGATGGTAATGACAGAGTTATAGGAAGTATTGGATATGTAAGAGTTGATGGCACAAATGAAGCATTCATTCATAGGTTATTTGTTAAGGTGGCGGAGAAACAAAAAGGAATAGGTAGTGCGTTACTTAAAATTGCAGAAGAAGATATGAAAAATAATGAGATATCTGTTGCAAAGGTGCATCTTGGCATACCTAAAGATGATTGGTTTGAGTCTTATTCTTTTTATCAAAAACATGGTTATGTTGAATATGAAGAGAGGTATATGAAGAAATTGTTGTAAGATATGAATATAAAAAAATAAAAGGAGATTTTTATGATAAAAAGAAAAAAACTTTATTCTGCATATATTTGCGTAATAGTGTTTTGTATTTGCTTGATAGGTGGATTCTTTATTAAAACTTTGTTTGCTTTTGCTATTGTAGGTTTAGCAGGATATATTCTGATTGATAAAAAGTATTTGAGATGCCCACATTGCGGTGGCTTTGAAAATTTGGAAAGACTCTTATATGCAAAAAAACATATTTATCACTGTAGCCATTGCGGTGAAATTATAGAGATTGAAAAATAAAAGAAATGTAGAAATTCATCTTTGGAGGGGTTAAACATGAAAAAACGAAATGTGGTTATTGTATGCATCTTGTTAGCTGTTTTTCTTCTTATACCAATTCCGTTGCGATTAAAAGATGGAGGTACTGTGGAGTATAAAGCTTTAGTTTATAGAGTTTTAAAGGTTCATAGGTTAGCACCTGTTGAATCGGGAAAAGAATATGAAGAAGGAATTATTATTAAAGTTCTGGGTATTGAAGTTTATAATAATGTTGAATAGAAAAATGTATCTATTTTGAAAATAAGAATAATATTTTTTTACAAGCATTTTATAATAGATTTAATTATGCATCTAACTTGTTTGTAGACTATTATGATTATGAAAATGTTTCACGTGAAACATTTATAAGATAAATTCTAATTTGTAGGGCTATTTTAAATCAACTAAGTTGACGCTCCGAATGATAACATTTCAGACTCGCTCCGGCATCCGCTTCGCTTCGCCTAATGCGCTCGCTTAGAATTTATCATTCGGAGCTGGCACCTTAAATTTATACAAATAATAACTAGAATACCAAATGAAAGGCAGCCACCCCAACCTGCCCCCCCTTGTGGCTGATGTGTTTGTTTTTGCTGACTAATCAATTAAACAGCCGGAACTAATAATGCCTAAGCGAGCGCATTAGGTTTTTCGTCAACAGAACTATTCTAAAACAGCTTCGTTCAGAAAAACCGGAGCGAGTCTGGACATTTATTAGTGGAGGCATGACTTAGTCAACAAACAACACATTAGCCCTACAAATTAGAATTTGTGAAGAAAATTTACGAAGTGGAGATGCAACATGAACATAAAATTAGTTAGAATTGGTGTTAATGAAGTGGAAAACTTATGGAATATGCAAATCATTGCATTCAAAAGTTTGTTAGAAAAATATCAAGATTTTAGAACAAGTCCGGGAGCTGAATCGAAAGAGAAGATTAAAGCAAAATTACTACAAGATTATACTTATTTCTATTATATCTATGTGGATGAAAACATTGTCGGTGCTGTTAGGGTAGTTGATAAGAAGGATGCGAGTAGAAAGAGAATTGCTCCTATTTTTATAGTTGAACATTACCGTAATAAAGGTATAGCGCAAAGAGTTTTTTCTGAAATAGAAAGAATTCATGGAGAAAATAACTGGAAGCTAGATACTATCTTTCAAGAAAAGGGTAATTGTTATCTGTATGAAAAGCTTGGATATAAAAGAATAGGGGAACTTGAAAGAATAAATGATGCAATGGATATAGTTTATTATGTAAAGGATTGATTTGCTTATAGTGTTTTCACTTCTATACTGACCACATCGGCTTAGTTAGGAAGTTAATGAAACAAGGTGTGCAATTATTATTACTTGATGCATACGAAGAAAATAGCAAATTAAAGAAAGATTGGGAACTTATAATGAGCTATAACCCTAAAACAATTTACTATGCACATGCTAATGATAAAAATATAAGATAGACAAGCCCCACTCAGATAAGGAGAAATAATGGAAATAAGATATATTGATTCGTCTGATGATAAAATGAAAATTAGCAAAATAATGGAGGATAGTTGGAAATATACTTATAGAGGTATCGTTCCACAGGAATTTCTAGATAAAATTCCAAGAGGACATTGGAGTAACAGATTGGAAAGTCCTGGCTTGTACACTATGGTATGCATTAAAGATGGTGAGTATATCGGGACTGCAAGTTTTGGTAGAGCAAGAATTGATAATTGCAGTGATTCTGGAGAAATAATTTCAATTTATTTGTTGCCTGAATATATAGGCAAAGGTTATGGAATAAAAATAATGGATTCAGTAATAAATGAATTAAGAATACATGAATATAAAGAGGTTATTCTTTATGTTCTTGAAGAAAACACCAGAGCCAGGAAGTTCTATGAAAGGTATGGATTTGAACTTTGCAATGATGATAAAGAAGTGATAATTGGTGGCAAGAAATTAACAGCTGTAAGATATGCCATACGATATATACAATAATAGAAAGCCATGTAGTTAGTTGGAGGACTATTATGTTAGATAAAGTAAACAACGATATATCAAAACAAAGAAAATATATGGATTGGAATAATATGTTAATACATTTGGAAGCCTTATATGTTTTAGACAATGCATTAACTGAGCCAGAAGATGATGACTTGAGATTGATACGGAAGTTCGAGACTGATAATATGATAAAGTATATTGTTGATAATGGTGCAGGAGATAAGTTAACAGTATTATTTACAGAAACTGCAGTGCTAATAAAAGGCTTTGCTCATGAAAATAGTCTTAATCAGTTTGCTGCTGCTGAATGGAATCAGGACATTATTGATATGATGTATGAAGGCTTAGACGAGAAAATGAAAAATATGTTTACAGATGATGAGAGACAGGAAACTACTTTTTTTATTTGGTATGACGGCGAAGTTCATCAAAATCAGATAGAAGGAAATGATGGAGGACGCTGGTTACTCGGATATGCTTTCGATAGTTATGAAAGATTTAAGGAGTTTGCGACAGACTATTATGATATGGTATTTGACAATGACTTACTTAGAAAATTATACACTTATTCAGCTTTGTCAGAATTAGAATTGTCAAAACTGATACGGGGGGTGTAGATAACAATGTCTATAACAGTATATATTCACTTAAATGAAGAAAGAAATTCACAGTTTGATGTTAAGCTATTTAATGAAGATATTAGTACAAAATATCCTGGCACGAACTTGGAAGTAAGCATTACTGCTCGAAATTTTGACATTTGCTGGGAAAATTATTCTAAGCAGTATCAATTTGAACTCAGAATGGATAGAAATCGCTGTACATTTGCTATAGAATACTTTAATTCTGATGACGAGTTATACGAGTTTGCACGATTCATAGCTTGGCTTAGAAGTTATTTTGATAGAGATAAGAATGTGATATTGCTTTATGAGACGGATTGTTCACAGCTTAATTTATCCTGCGATAAGACAATTGATGATATAAGGATATGGCTTGAAGAAACTTTTGGTTAATTTCTTATGTGATAGTACGGATAGAATAATTAGAACAATAAAATGTTTCACGTGAAACATTGGAAATGAGGTTAGTATGAGTATTTATAATTGGATTCAAAGAAAATTGCTTGGGACATATGTAGAATGGTGGATTAAAAATCCAAATTCTAATCATAAAGAGTTTCATATTGATGGTATTAATAATACACTAAAAAGCTATGAAGGATGGATATATTTACTATACAGAGACACGTCCGCCTTATGCGATAAAAAGGCTGCACCTCAATGAAGGCAGTTGTAGCAAAAAAATAAAGATTATGTGAATTTATACCTTGAAATAAACGGTAAAAAAATACTGTATATATGACTTAGGCTATGAAGATGCGATAAAAAAATAATGAGAACTTTTATGCAAAAAGAGACTCTTCCTGATGCAAAAAGCTATGTAGAAGTTGTGGACGATGAGAATGAAAAAGATGCAGAAAGCATTTGTTGAATTAACAGAACTATTATTAGGAAATACTAAACATACAAAGCAATTTCTTAAGAAAGTAAAGCCTGAGAATGAAGAAGACATGGAAGATGCCTGGCTTGAACTTTATGAAGAGTTGTTGCGAAAAGGTATAGCAATAGAACTTGACTGGAAAGTAAGAAAAGATGATTTTATGTCTGCAATTAAAAAACTAAGTAAAGGTTTTGAACTTGAGATAGATGGTGAAATATTGGATAGTGAGGAAGATGTTCCTAGATGGGGCAAAATCATCAATTCAATCTGGAAAGATTATGTTTTATCAGATATGGATGTGGGGAGTGACAGCTATGTATTGATGATACTTAGTAAAGAAGATTTTATAAAGGCTAAGGAGCTGGCAAGAGAGATATTAAATAGGATAGCAGTTGTTGAAGAAACGTAAAAATGAAGGACTTGCTAGTTATAGATATATTTGGACTCGCCAAGAAAGGAGCTTGGAAGGCTATGAGCCGCATAATTGATGAAGCCTATTTTAAATACAGTGTATATAGTGCCATGGAGTCTGGAATACAAGTCAAATGTCCTAAATGTCAAGGATTAGGGGTGATAGTTGCTGATAATGACAATGTGCATTTTAAGTGTACGAGCTGTGGTCATCAAAAAAGCAATGATCGCACAATTTACCGCTACGATGTTAATAACAAATGCATAAATTGTGGCAGATATTATAGAGTAGATATTGAAGACAAGGCAAAGCAGCATTTTTCTGCCCTAAATGTATTATGTCCTTATTGTGGAACTAAAATGCAAGGGGAGCTTCATAAAACTGCTGAGTCATTTTCATATACTGCTGAAATTGAGCATGGAAGAGAACCTTATTTCGGACTAGAGCTGTGGTTTTTGACATTTTTTCAGGGCAAGCCTGTTTGGGCACTGAACCGTGAACACCTTGGGTATTTAATTAAATATCTCAGTGCTGAAATGAGGATAAAGCCTCATAATATCACAGGAATGTCCCAATCTGATCATCTCCCTACTTTTATGAAAACCGCCAAGAATAGGGAAAGAATAGTGAAACTACTGAAGAAAATGCAGGAACAATAGAAATATATCAAAAAGTTACTAGGAGAGCAAATGAGTAATGTTGTTTTAGCAAAATACTTTGATAGGGTTAAGGCGGCTTACGAAACAAGCGCATTTACAGAAGGGATCTGTCCTGAAATGGAAGAAAAAATAATATAGTTTGAAGCAAATCATAAGCTTGATTTTGATAATAAGTGTTATGAAGATATAAATAGAAGAGTTTTTGAAAATTTGGATGAATATGCTTGATAGTTAAATTTTAATTTGTCGAGTTATATGAATCAGCTAATTTGACGCAAAAACTGATAAATGTCCAGACTCGCTCCGGCATCCGCTTCACTACGCCTGATGCGCTCGCTTTTTGGCAGTGACTCGCACTTTGCAAGGTGCGAAGCAGCGAAGCAAGGTGCGTTAGTCCTGCCTATATAATAGCTGTCCGCAATTGACGAGTGCGAAGCACGAAGTCAGAGCGGAAACAGCGAACTATGCGGCATTATCAGTTTTTGCTGTCATCTGTTATCTATCCCCACAGTGACGCTCCGAATGATAACATTTCAGACTCGCTCCGGCATCCGCTTCGCTCCGCCTAATGCGCTCGCTTAGAATTTATCATTCGGAGCTGGCACCTTAAATTTATACAAATAATAACTAGAATACCAAATGAAAGGCAGCCACCCACACCTGCCCCCTTGTGGCTGATGTGTTTGTTTGTGCCGACTTATCAATCAAACAGCCTGAGCTGATAATACCGCATATTTCACCAATTGTTTACAGCTCTAATATAAATAGGACTATTCACTTAGATTTCAGTTCAACAGCCGGAACTAATAATGCCGCATAGTTCGCTGTTTCCACTCTGACATCGTGCTACGCACTCGTCACTCGTGGACAGCTATTATATAGGCAGGACTAACGCACCTTGCTTCGCTGCTTCGCACCTTGCAAAGTGCGAGTCACTGCCAAAAAGCGAGCGCATTAGGTTTTTCGTCAACAGAACTATTCTAAAACAGCTTCGTTTAGAAAAACCGGAGCGAGTCTGGACATTTATTAGTGAAGGCGTCACTTTATTGGCTAATCGAAATATTATGCACTTATATTTTTAGCAATTGCTTAGCTGGTATGCTATCAGCGAAGGCGTGGCTTAGTAAGTTAACAACACATCAGCCCTACAAATTAGAATTTGTTTGGTGCTTGGTATATAATTATGAGTGAGAAATTTACTTAACTATCAGGAGGTATAAGAAGTATGCTGCTAGATGACGAAAGATATGAAGCCATTATAAACTATGGTAAGGAGGCTATAAATAAGCTAAATGCTAACGAATTAGAAGAAGGTTTTGCTTTAGCTGAACAAGGGTGGAAGGCATTTCCGGAATCAGGAGCAAAGTGGAATCAGGGCTACAACTATGCTAAGATGTTTTTTGGTCGTGCGCTTCAAAATAACAATCTGAATTTTGTTAAACTTTGGTTAGATAGAATGACAGAGAATAACGACACCTTACATTTGTTTGATTTTGAAATTGATCATATGAAAGCTAAATATGAATTTGAAGCTGGAAATATGGATGAAGCTTTTCATATATGGGATAATCTTGTCAAACAAAAAGGCGTTAAGTATAGATACTTCGAATATGACGATCCAAAATATTTGGAATTTTACAAGTCAAAAAAATAAGAGTCTAACTTCATGCAATAAGGCAAATCAAAAATAGAGGGAAATATATGTTAAAAGAAAAATCTATGTCAAAGCAGGAAAAGTATATGGACTGGGATAATATGCGTTCAAGCTTAGAAGCCTTGTTTGTTTTAGATAATGCTTTAACTGAGCCGGAAGATGATGACATTAGATTGGTAAGAAAGTACGAGGATAAAGAAACTGTTAAATACATTGTGGATAACGGTGTGGGAGATATATTAACAGTAATATTTAGTGAAACTGCGGTCTTGGTAAAAGGTTTTGCTCATGAAAACAGTTTGAATCAATATGCTGCTGATGAATGGAATCAGAGTATTATAGACAAGATGTATTATGGCTTAGATGAGAAATTGAAGAATCTTTTTACAGATGATGAAATGAAAGAAACAACATTTTTCATCTGGTATGACGGCGAAGTTCATCAAAATCAGATAGAAGGAAATGATGGAGGACGCTGGTTACTCGGATATGCTTTCGATACTTATGAGAGATTTGAGGAGTTTGCTACAGACTACTATGATATTGAATTTGATAATGATTTACTTAGGCAATTATATACTTGTTCCAATTTGTCAGAATTAGAATTGTCAAAGCTAATACAGGGGGTGTAGATAGCAATGGCTGTAACACTGTATGTTCACTTGAATGAAGAAAAAAATTACAAATTTGATCTTAAGAAATTTAATGAAGATATTGATGCAAAATATCCCGGCACTAATATTGAAGTAAGTAATACTGCCAGAACTTATGACATTTGCTGGGAGAACTATTCAGGACCATATCAATTTGAATTGAGAATGGATAGAAATCGCTGTACATTTGCAATAGAATACTTTAATTCTGATGACGAGTTATACGAGTTTGCAAGATTCATAGCTTGGCTTAGAACTTATTTTGATGAAGATAAGAATGTGATATTGCTTTATGAGACGGATTGTTCACAGCTTAACTTATCCTGTGATAAGACAATTGATGATATAAAGAAATGGCTGGAAGAAACTTTTGGTTAAGTTCTATTTGATAGAGGGGAAAGTATAGCTTTAGGCTGGCTTATTTTAGTATCATAAGAACTATAAAATGTTTCACGTGAAACATTTTAATTCAAATACAATTGCTATTGATAAAATTATCGATAGACAAAACTCAGAAAAAGCTTACTTATGTAAAAACTATATTTACAATTGTAGGCATTATAGTGAAATAAAAGAAATTAAAAATATCAATGTTTCACATGAAAACATTTTTTGGGGAGGTTGTTATGAGTATATATAATTGGATTCAAAAAAACAGTATTTAATACATATGAAGAATGGCTCTTGAAAGATCCAGGCAATAATAGTAAAGGTTTCCATATTGATGGTATCAACAATACACTTAAGGCTATGCAGGATGGATATTTTTATTATGGAGAGATACATCCACCCTATGCGATAAAAGGTTGCACCTTAATGAAGGCTGTCGTCGCAAAGAATAAAGACTATGTAAACTTATACCTTGTAATAAATAGTAAAAAGTATTGTATCTATGATTTAAGCTACGATGATACAATAAAAATAATGAGAGCATTTGTACAAAAGGAGATTCTTCCTGATGAGAAAACCTATGTAGAGGTTGTGGAAGATGAAGACGAAAAGGTTCGAAAGGCATTTGCGGAATTATCGGAACTTTTAATAGGAGATACTAAGCTTGCAAGGAAATTTCTTAAGAAGGTAAAGGTTGAAAGTATCCAAGATGTTGAAGATGCATGGATTGAACTTTATGAAGAGTTATTGAAAAAGGGTAGGGCAATTGAACTTGACTGGAAAATAAGAAAAGATGATTTTATGATTGCTGTAAATAAACTAAGTACAGGACTAGAGCTTGAAGTAAACGAAGAAATATTGGATAGCGATGAAGATATTCCAAGGTGGGGCAAAATAATTAACACTCAATGGACAGACTATGTTTTATCTGCAATGGATGTGGGTAGTGACAGCTATGTATTGATGATACTTAGTAAAGATGATTTTATAAAGGCTAAGGAACTGGCAAAGGAGATATTACAAAGAATAGCTGTTATAGAGGAAATGTAATTTATGTTTAAAAGATGTAAAGGAGGGTATGAGTATGCTGGAAAAAAAGCTAGAAACTTCGTTAGGAGTAATTCATTATTGGGTAAATAACCCTAATAAACAATTAGAAATTACTCTTATATTTTTGCCTGGACTCACTGCTGATCATCGATTGTTTGATAAACAGATAGAATATTTTGAGGATAAGTTTAGAGTACTGGTTTGGGATGCACCAGGACATGCATCATCATATCCTTTTAAACTCGATTTTGATTTGTTTGATGAAGCAAAATGGCTGAATGAAATATTGATAAAGGAATGCATTGATATGCCTATATTAATTGGTCAATCAATGGGTGGATATTTAGGACAGGTTTACGCAGAATTATTTCCTGAAAAGCTAAAGGGTCTTGTTACAATTGATTCGCCCTCGCTTCAAAGGAAGTATTATACTGCAATAGAGTTATGGTTGCTAAAAATTGTGGAGCCAATTTATAGGATTTATCCTTGGAAAAAACTATTGAAGGAAGGTGCAAAAGGTGTATCAACTACTGAATATGGAAGAAAGTTAATGTTTGATATGATGATGGTTTATGATGGAAATAAAAAAAGGTACTCTCGTCTTGCCGGACATGGCTATAAAATTTTAGCAAGTGCAGTAGAAAAGAATTTAGCATATGATATAAAATGTCCTTATATTATAATATGTGGAAAAGAAGATCGTGCAGGATCTTGTGTTAGATATTTAAAAATCATTTGAGAAAAAAATACAGGAAAAGAGTGTTGAATGGATTGATAATGCAGGTCATAATTCCAATACAGACAAACCTCAGATAGTAAATGAATTGATTAATGAGTTTGTAAAGAAGAGTGTTGTATAAATTTAATATTTACATAAGGGGTAAAATTGATAATAATAATTTAATACACCAAACTTAATTGCGTATGCAAGTGGAATAAGAGGCTTTATGATATGGCAGTATATTTGATATTTAAATGTTTCACGTGAAACATTTTGATACAAAATTAATGATTGACTATGGTTCAACTTAGAGTTTATCTATGATAAATTCTAAGTTGTAGGGCTAAAATAAGTTGCAAAGTAGACGCAAAAATTGATAAATGTCCAGACTCGCTCCGGCATCCGCTTCGCTCCGCCTGATGCGCTCGCTTTTTGGCAGTGACTCGCACTTTGCAAGGTGCGTTAGTCCTGCCTATATAATAGCTGTCCGCAATTGACGAGTGCGAAGCACGAAGTCAGAGCGGAAACAGCGAACTATGCGGCATTATCAGTTTTTGCTGTCATCAGCTATCTAGCCCCCCCCCCGCAGTGACGCTCCGAATGATAACATTTCAGACTCGCTCCGCCTAATGCGCTCGCTTAGAATTTATCATTCGGAGCTGGCACCTTAAATTTATATAAATAATAACTAGAATACCAAATGAAAGACAGCTACCCCAACCTGCCCCCTTGTGGCTGATGTGTTTGTTTGTGCCGACTTATCAATCAAACAGCCTGAGCTGATAATACCGCATATTTCACCAATTGTTTACAGCTCTTATATAAATAGGACTATTCACTTAGATTTCAGTTCAACAGCCGGAACTAATAATGCCTAAGCGAGCGCATTAGGTTTTTCGTCAACAGAACTATTCTAAAACAGCTTCGTTCAGAAAAACCGGAGCGAGTCTGGACATTTATTAGTGAAGGTGTCACTTTATTGACTAATCGAAATATTATGCACTTATATTTATTAGCAAGAGATTAACTGGCATACTATCAGTGGAGGCGTGACTTAGTAAGTCAAACAACACATTAGCCCTACAAAATTAGAATTTGCGGAGGTATTTATGTTTGATTTTAGTATACTATCTACAAAATACAAAGTCAAAAAAATGGGAGAAGAGGATGTGGCAAATATTATTAATTTGTTATCCGGAAATCCATTATATTTTGAGTATTGTCCACCAAAACCAAGCATCGAATCTGTACTCAATGATTTGAGGGCACTACCACCGGGGAAGAGCTTAATAGATAAGTTTTATCTGGGATTTTTTAATGATAATCAGCTAGTGGCAGTGATGGATTATATCGTATCTTTCCCACAAGAGGACACCATTTTCATAGGATTATTTATGGTGGATATTAAAGAGTCCGGGAAAGGAATAGGCAGTTCTATAATTGATGAAGCTTTAAATGTTTTTAAGCGAGAAGGATATGTAAAAGTGAGGCTTGCCTATATGAAGGGAAACCCAAAAAGCAGTAGATTTTGGCAGAAATGCGGGTTTGTTGAGACCGGAATTGAAAAAGAAAATGAACATGGAGTAGCTGTGGTTTTAGAGAAAATAATTTGAATTATAATATCAAAGGAGGAGGCTAATGACAAGAGAAGAAAGAGCAGAAAAGTGGTTTAGAGGTATCCCAAATGCTGAATTAATCAGCATGGAAGAAAAAATGAATATATGTGACAAGGCTGCAAAGAAGATGATGGCTGAATTTTTTGGACTGTTAGCACTAGCTTGTATTTTGCTGTTTATGATAAGTGGGGGTGAGATATTTGACTTAACAGCAGGCTTCATTAACTATATTGCAGGAGAGAGTGCTACAAGAAATCATTATGTGGGTCTAGCCGTTGTGGGTGGGCTTATAGTCCTTCCTGTTATAATACTTCCTTTAATTATAGCCATTTTATATAAGAATAAATATATCAAATCTGAAGCTGAAAAAATTATTAAGGCTATAGAAAAAAGCAAGGCAAATGAGAAGTACAGTGCAAATTTTTACAATAATATGGAAGAAGGCTATCTTCAGTTTGACAATTTTAATTTTAAGCTTGCAATCATTCAAGAGTTGATGTACGACATAAATGTATTACAACCTGAGTTTGATATTTATGAATTTGCAAAAGAGTATAAGGGTGAAGAGATTGACACAGAAAGTGAAACTGTAATTGAGCCTGCACTTAACTATTTTAAGAACTTGCAGATACCTAAGAGCTTAGCAAAAGAAGTCGGATCCTTTTACATGGATGGTGGTAATGAAGTGTATATGAATATTATTCCGCTGTGGGACGGCGAAGACGGATATTTTGATTTGAACGATGTAAGCCTTGCAGAACTGAGACAATTTCCAAATCTAACAGAAGCGACAATTCTGACGGATGATTTTGATAAAATAAAGAAGATATTCGATGCAGCAGGCATTAAGGTGGAATTATTATAATACAAGAAATAGTGAGGTAACAATGGACTATATACAAGATAGGAATAGCAATATTTTGTTTAGCTTACATGACAGCAAGATAAAGAAAATCACATTTAAGGATAATATTTTAACATTGCACCTTAATAAAATATTTCAATATACAGAAGACGAAGAAAAAATATATTCAGGAGAAGTTTTGTTTTATGAAAGTGATTTAGACGAATGTAGTATTTTTAATATTTGACAGAACAGTTTATGAAGGTGATTTTTCAGGAAAAGCCATAAGTTTAACTGAGTATATGGAAGAGTATTCAAATGTAGAGTTTGAAATTTTGACAGAAGGATATTTTGGATATTGTACAACTTATACTGGATGGATTTGGGCAGAAGGAAAAGAGCCTGTGTCGGGAATTATGTATATTTGGAATAAAGGTGATATGGTTTATCGTATTAACGGGTAAGTTGTAGGGCTTTTATTAATCAACCAAGTTGACGCTACGAATGATAACATTTCGCTCCGCCTAATCGCTCGCTTAGAATTTATCATTCGGAGCTGTCGTGAAACATTTATATATAAAACATCATTTTATGAATAAAAGGAGAGAAAAATGTTAAACAATTTATCATTAATAGGAGGTTCAGATGGACCAACAAGTATATTTCTGGCAGGTAAAATGAATTTTGGTTGGATGAATGTATTTGGGCTGATAATTATAGTTTTATTTCTTATTCCAAATATTATTTACAGGGTTAAAGTAAAAAAATTATAAAAAAAGCTGTATGCCAATAAGTTTATGAAAATTTTAGAACAAATTGGTCAATATGGTTGTATGTTTCTTATGGTATTTGATTTTTGGAATGGGTGAGTTGGGATTTGGCTCTATTGAGGCATTCTTGGTTTATGCTTTTTGGAAATATTATTTTTGCTTATTTTTTTATTGGATACTGTGGATGTTATATTTTATCAAGGAAGCATATTGGAAAAAAAGATTACATTGGCAGTGATAGGCACTTGTCTGTTTCTGTTAAAGTGGAATAACAATGATGTACACTATTTTGATTATATTTGGTATAATATTTGGAATAGGACATATATACATTGTAAGTAAAAAAATAAGCCAAAAATTAAAGGAGTAAATCTATGAAAAGAGTTATTATATTATTAACCTGCCTGATTTTAATATTTAATATAACAGGCTGTAAAAAAGAAGTTGTTGTGAAGAATACAATAGAAGGAAATCGCAAAACCTATAGTGAAATGAGTGATGGCAGTTGGACTTGTGGTAATCATACATATAAAAATTGTCTTGAAATAAGTGGTAGAATACCTAATGCTGTTGTAGATACGACCTTTGTATATCTAAGTAATCTTGAGGAGATAACTTTTGAACAGGCGTGGAAGGATTACGGATTTAGCAGTAATATGAACAATTATTTTTCTTTGGAAGATGCTGTACTTGTGGATGTTAAAGACGAATGAACTGTGTGTGGGAGAGGTATAACATGAATTTTATAGACAAAGCATTTGCACAAAACTTAAAAGGTGATGATTTCTTGCAGGCAATGGCAGATATTTATTCAGAGCCTGAAGTATATAAAGAATTAAAAAAATATCCACGCTTTGTTGCAGACATAATTACTGTTATTGATTATGATACTACATTGCAAATGGATGGATTGGATGATGTTATAAGTGGTAATTTAAGTAATAGGTATACGGAAATCATAAATGCCCTTGAGAATTGTGGTGCAAAAGATGAAGCAGATGTTCTAAAAAAGGCTAAAGAATTATATGATAAGGATGACGGTAGTTACGATAAGGAGTATAATAATCTTAACGGCCGGCTTGCTTTAAATAATGATTATGATGGATTTTGGGATATGGTAAGAGCATATATCGACAGAAATTTAAGCTGATTAATTTATTGGGTGAGTTCGAGGAATAATATGATTTATGTTCATCATTATACAAAGGACAAATCCGGTTTTTTTTCTGGAAATAACAAAAAACTGGATTTGAATAGGGAAATTGAGATTAATCTTGCAGAGGAAGGTACTCTAATTGGATGGCACAAGTCCTATTTAAATAATATCATTTGGGTTGCATGTCGGAAAAATAAGGAAGATATCTGCATTATGGCTTTGGATAATAATGGAGATAAAATTGCTTACACCAACTTGAAGGATGAATTTATTGACTCAGAGTTGTACTTTAAGAATCTGACTGATGAAAACGAGGTAATAGTATCTTTTACAGCAGGGCAAGACGGTTCTAGGGACTTTTGTATTACATTGGTTAATAACGAATTTATAACAATACATAAGTTTTCTAGGAACCAGACCTATGTCTTTGATATTAATAACGATTATGTATTGTTTGTAGATTTTTTTATACAGGAGTTTTTTTATAAAATATCTAATAAAGACTTCCTAATAAAGACCAAAGAAGCTTATACAATATTTGAAAATGGTGCTTTATCAAATGTGTGGAGAATAAATGACTCATTTGGAATATTTTCCACTACAGAGGAAAGATGGTATGTTTTTGAATTAAATACACTTAAGTTAGTTGATGAGTTGGTCATTGAGGGTTATGCAGATACTGATAATGGTGATTATTGTGGCATAAACGCTCTTTATAATACAGAAGATGAACTTAAATTTAGATGTTATAATTACAAAAACGGGAAAGAGACAGTTGACCTGCTTGGTGTAGATAAAACATACCTGGATAAATTGATTAGAGAGCAAATTAAAAATAACCAATGTACTGTAAAGGGGTGCAACTGTAAGGGAGACGGTTATTAAAAATGAAAAATATAGACATAATATATAAAGGTCAAAGCTTAACTTTAACCAGATTTTGGGGTAACAAAAAGCTCTGTTTGTGGATTAAAAATCCGAGCCAGAGAGATATGCCTAAAATGGAATTTGTCGGGGGATATCCGGATGAATGGTGTATTTTCATAGAGAATTTGACAGAAGAGGAAAAAGGACAGATTATGGATGTGAACGGAGAAGTTTTGGATGTAGAGAGCATATTAGAAAGCGAAGATATATAATGAAGATGGAAATAGGGAAGACTTATATTGTCAAAAAAAGATATTTTTTTGATTTTATAAAAGGAGAAATCGTAGTATTAGAAGATAAAGGTTATCAAGCTTACTATGGTGAGCATAATTTCGTTTTTGTTAACGAAGAGAACCAAAGAAAGTGGCTGGTATTGCGAGATAACGAGGGTGATGATAAGAAGGTATATTATAATTTGGAAGAGTATTTCGAAGAAAAATAAAGATTAGGAGAGTCAAGATGCTCGTTTTAACTGAAAAAGCAAATTGAATATGGATTTGACTATTTTTCATAAAGATGAACCACAGAAAAAAAGTCAGTAATAGAAGTTTCTGAGTATAATGGTGAGAGTGAACTTATAATAAACTGCACACAGTTAGGTGATAGCTTTACACCTCAGTATAAGAGCGCAAAAGAGAAAAAGCGTGTATTACAGGAGTGGTGTGACTTTTTAAGGAACAATAAGACGGCCTTTACAGAGCTGTCATTTTGTACAAGGATGCCTCAAGAATTATTTGATGCAGTTTGTGAGCAGGAAAATCTAATAAGTCTTGATGTTAAATGGGGTGTATATCCCGACATTTCAAAGCTTGCCAACCTCACTAAGCTTCGTTACCTGTCTTTAGGTTCAGGTTCAGGTGTAAGCAGTATAGAGCCTATTTCAAAATTAAACAGCTTAGTAGCCCTATCAGTTGAAAATTTCCAAAAAATCGTGGATTACAGTCCGTTTGCCATGCTTAAAAACTTGGAGAGTCTTTCTATTTGTGGAGACGGACTTGGACCTAAGTACATTCAGGTAGATTCTCTGGACTTTTTAACTCGGATGAAGCAGCTTAGATTCTTTTCTTTTTTAATGGCTAGACTTAAAAGTAAGGACTATACTCCGGTTTTAAGCCTTGAAAATGTGGAATATCTAAGCCTTAGACCATGCAAGGAGACAAAAAAACTTTACAATGATATAATTAAACTACCAAGTTAAAATATGGATTAATAGTAAAAAAGCCTGAATTATATGTATAACAAGATGAGCTTGAATAAAACAAAGGATGTAACAAGTGAAATATTTAATATTAGGATGATAATATTAGAACGATAATTACATAGATGTTTGCAGGCAGATAAAAGGAGACTGATTATGCTTAAAATAGGAGATAAATATTCATTTGAAGTAAGTTACGCTGATAGGCAGAGCTGTCTGATGTTCTTTAAGGAAGATGATTCCTCGTCTTGGTCATTGGATATTGGCTTTTGCGAAGGAGAATTCGGTGAAGAAAGTGTAGCGCCTGCTATATGCATTAATCCGATAGATACAGATAAAAATTCTGTAGAAGAATTAGTGGGAGAAAAATTTGAAGTAACCACTGTAAAAGAGTGCGATGAGAGAGAAGATACATTTTATATTTATGAGTCCGAGCCAATGGTTTCATACAAGGTAGAAGTGCTTGAAATAAAGGATAGCAAGGCTCATATCAGATGCAGCGGTATAATGATAGTGGATGGGTATTCTGATCCTTATGAAGAGGAAAAATTTGAGATAGACTGTCTGGTGCCTATTATTGAATCTGCTAGTGACTGGGCAAAATTTGAGAATTGATAGAATTTTTATACTATGGTTTAGAAACTGAAAGAACTTAGAAGGGCGGCATTATGAGCAAGTTAAGAGAAAAGACTTTGGTTACAACAAGAGAAGAGGTAACAAGTGAGTATCCGTTTTATGGTGACCTGCCTATGATATATTTAGGTGAGATAGCCAATATGAAGGAGCATGGAATATTTATAGGCAAATCGGGTAAATGTTATTTTGGGTATCATATTTCTAATTTTAGAGAATTAAGCGAAGAAGAAGTATAACAATACTAACAGAAAATATTTGAAGGGGGTTATAATGAATAATCAGATAGATTTTGTACTTCCTGCTTTATATGATAAGTTTTTATCAGAAATGGGAGAGGATGGAGAATTTAATTTAGAGGATAGCGGTATCACCTTATATTCAAAGGCGGATTTGGTAGAAAGAAATACTACTTATCAGATAGAAGAATGGGAGCCTGATTACTTTATGATTGGGCAGGATGGTGATTTGGCTTTTTTTATAAAAAAAGATGCTGATGATACCATTTACAAGAATGATTTGGGAGCCTTGGGTTCTATCCAAATGGAAATAGCAGCCTCTGATGTGTATGAGTTTATTAAACATTCTAGGAGTAATTAACATGGTATATATTGAATCTGAAGTATTGGAACTGAAGGCTAAATTTACTGATACTGTATGTAAAGAAATTGTAGCATTTTTGAATACAAATGGTGGAGACATTATTATTGGTATAGATGATAATGGAAGGGTCGTGGGTTTAAATAATATTGATGAAATATCTAAAAAGATATCAGATATAATAACAGATCAAATTGAACCCAATCCTCAGTCTATTATAAGTTCAGAAATAAGATATGATGAGGGGAAGATGCTTTTAGTTGTACATGTTCAAAAAGGAGTAAGCCCATTATATTGTCAGAAAAAATATGGATTTTCATCTGCAGGATGTGTAATGAGAATTGGAACAACTTGCAAAAATATGACATCAGAGCAGATTCATGCCCGTTATGAGAAGAATTTTATCAATTCAGATATTATGACAGTCATTCAGGCAAAGTATGGTTCTATATCATTTAAGACATTAAAGATATATTATACAGAGAAAGGTTATCATTTAGATGATTCTTCTTTTGAAACGAATCTTAATCTTAGGACTCCTAATGGAGAATATAACCTTTTAGCAGAACTATTGTCTGATAAAAACACGATTCCACTTATTACTGTGAAGTTTCAAGGAACTGATAAAACATCCGTATCAGAACGAAATGATTATGGAAATCAGTGTTTGCTTTTTAGCTATGAACAAATTAAGAATCGTGTTGCCGCAGAAAATATATGTGTGGTAGACACAACAGTAAGACCTCGTGTTGATCGGTTTTTATTTGACTTTGATAGTGTGAATGAGGCTATAATCAATGCACTTGTGCATAATGATTGGAACAGTTCTCAGCCATTGATTTCTTTTTATAGTAATCGCATTGAAATTTTATCACATGGTGGTCTTCCAAAAGGACAGACTAAAGAACTGTTTTTCAAGGGGATCAGTAGGCCGAGAAATGACATGCTGATGCGTATTTTCTTGAATATGAATCTCACAGAGCATACAGGTCATGGAATCCCGGTAATTTTATCAAAATATGGTGAAGAAGCCTTTGATATTGGTGATTCCTATGTTATAGTTACTATTCCGTATGACAAGGAGGTACTAAGCATTGCAGCTAAAAATATAAATGTCGGTACAAATGTCGGTACAAATGTCGGTTTAAATACAACAGAAAAGAGGGTTATTTTCCATTTGCTTGAAAATCCAGATTCTACAGCAGATGATATGTCAATTGTCATTGGTGTTACAAAGCGTACTATTGAGAGAACATTGAAGAAATTACAGGAAAAAGGATTGCTTGTGAGAACTGGAGCCAAGAAGTCAGGGAGTTGGATTGTTATCAAGTAGATAAACTTATAGAATTTACTGTGGATAGATTGTTTGAAGGATATAGAATCTAGATGGTGGTTTGATTTTTGTTATTTGGAAGATAACTATGATTATAAAAATGAAGGAGAAAATGCGGAATTACAGCATAAAGTGGAGCGGTGGATTAAAGAAAACTACTGTTGGATGAATAGTAAAAATATAAATGCTTTGAAATCATTTGAAACTAAGTGGAGGAAAGAATGGAATTTGACGAAAGCTTGCAGCAATATACTTACAGTTATGAAGACTTGATTTTTGCCTGGGATGAGGAGCCTACAGAGGAATATATAAATAAGGTGAAAGCTTTAGCAAAGAACTATAAAGATAATTTTGATAGAATAATTGACTTTATCTTGCCTGACCTTAGGGAAATGTACGGAGATGTAAGTAAAGAAGATGTGAAGAATAATCTTGGGAAACCTATCATAGACTATAATCGGGGAACGGTGAGCTATTGTGACCAGACCTTTGATGACTGGCATATATTTGAGTTTGAATTTTTAGATGAAAAATTTGAAAAAATAGAGCATTTTTCAGTTGATGGTTAATAGATTTATCGGAGGAAAGCTATGGAACTACTAGAGTATATGAGAAAAAGAAATAAAATGACAATCTCAGAGTGGGAAGATACTTTTGAGAAAGAAGAAAGGGAGATTATTATTCTAAGACATGAAGGTGGTGGTGGAAGTCTTAGAAACGGTTTTTGGGACTGGGAGGCTTATTTTTTAGCCTATGTGGACTGTAAAACAGGTGAACTGCATAAGGAGGAAGGACGGATAGCATTTCCTGTCACAGACACAGAAAATCTGCCATATCAATTTGAAGATGAAACCATTTACAGATTAAAGGTGCGTGAAAAACTACCTGAGGAAGTTCCTGAGGGTGCATTGCCTAGTAAGAACCATTTTTTAGTTGTAGAAATTCTTGAAAAGGATGCAGTTTGTCCTGAACTTGAAGAAATACTTACAGAGTATAGAAAACCTGTGGTTTTGAAGGATGATGTCTTGGGAGAGCTTACTTATGATAAGCAGCTTAAAAGCTTTGAGGGAAACCTGTCTTGGCTTGGTGGCAGGATACATATTTCCTTATATGTTGACAAGGATAATAAGAGAGGTATAACAAAGGCTAAAAAGGCTATAAAAACAATGGTTTTGGATCAGGAAAAATGGGATGCGGACCTGCGTAGTTTTGCGGCTCAAAAGCTTACAAAACTTGCCTGTGAATGGGCAGAATCTGATGAAGAAGCTGCTGAAATTACAGAAGAAAGCTTTGCAAAGAGAATTAGCTTAAGCTTAATATGGGTGACATCGGGAGGTTCATTTACAGCTTATCTTGATGATGATGACCTTTTCTTTGGACACAGCATAGCCGTTAATGGAAGCCCTAAGAAGGGGCTATTGTCGGCTGATATTGAGGGATAAAACATATACTGATATTTTTGGTAGTGAAAGGAGAAGAATGGAAAAACAAGCACTTATAAATCAATGGTTACTTGAGCAGGAAATAGCGCATATTAAAGGTTGGGATTTCTCACATATTAGAGGAAGATATAAAGAAGAGGATGATCTCCCTTGGAATTTTGAAAACATTATAAAATCCTATTTGAATGATACAGATTATTTATTGGACATGGAAACAGGAGGTGGCGAATTTCTTTTGTCTTTTATGGCAAACGCTAAATATACTGCTGCGATTGAAGGGTATGAACCAAACATCAAAATATGTGAGGACAGACTTCTTCCTTTAGGAATAGATTTTAAAGCATGTGACGGAGGAGATATTCTTCCTTTTGAAGATAACTACTTTGACATTATTACTAACAGGCATGGTCAATATAACATAAACGAAATTAAAAGAACTCTTAAAAGCGGAGGAATATTTCTTACGCAACAAGTCGGTGCAGAAAATGACAGAGAACTTGTAGAACTATTGATAGGTGATGTTGAAATTCCTTTTCCGGAAGCTTATTTAAGTATTGCAAGACAGAAATTTGCTGATAACGGATTTGACATTGTGGAAGCAGATGAAGTCTACAGACCGATAGAGTTTTATGATGTAGGTGCACTGGTTTGGTTTGCCAGAATTATTGATTGGGAATTTCCGGGTTTTGAAGTGGAGAAATATCAGGATAACCTTTTTAAAGCACAGGAAATTCTTGATAAAGAAGGTGTAATTAAGGGAAAAATTCATAGATATTATTTTGTGGCTAAAAAGAAATAATAAATTCTAATTTGTAGGGCTGATGTGTTGTTAACTTACTAAGTCACGCCTTCACTAATAAATGTCCAGACTCGCTACGGTTTTTCTGTAAGATGCTATTGTAATATGGCTTTGTTGACGAAAAACCTGATGCGCTCGCTTAGGCATTATTAGTTCCGGCTGTTTGATTGATAAGTCGGTACAAACAAACACATCAGCCACATGGGGCAGGTGGGGGTGGCTGTCTTTCATTTGGTATTCTAGTTATTATTTGTATAAATCTATGGCGTCAGCTACAAATGATAAATTCTAAGCGAGCGCATTAGGCGGAGCGAAGCGGATGCCGGAGCGAGTCTGAAATGTTATCATTCGGAGCGTCACTTAGGTTAGTTTATATAACTCAACAAATTAGAATTTGTAGAAATGATGAGAAGTATGGTTGTTGATAGTGGCCTTAGTTTGGAAAGAGCTGGTAGGAGTATATTAAATAAAAGACAAGGAGGACGCAATGGAAGAATTTATAGTAGCAGAGGAGGGCATTCCTTACAATATAGGCTGTGAAGGGGCAACGATAGCATATTATGGAAGTGAAATAGAATTTCACTATGAAACTGTGCCGCCACATGGAGATGAAATATTTTCTGCAAAATTGCCACTACTTAATGTTAAGCTTCCATTTTGGATGTATGGGAGAAATCTTATATTTTTGGACGCCTATTATATGCTCGCAGAAACTGTAGAGAATGGTACTTGGGATCCTATAACGAGCAGGCTCATCAACATACATACGGGAGAATATGTGGGCCTTGGCGATTGGTATAATAATGTGGAAGTTAAAGAAAATGAAGTTGAATTAAAAAATGATTATGACGGAAAATCTATGGTTTTAAGGGATGTTAAGGGACTTGATTGGATTTATATAAATAAGGAGAAGAATAATGGCTAAGAAAAGAGTTACCCTGCCTAAAAATTTTGATGAGCTTATTAAGTCTGGAGATATTGAAGCACTTAAAGCAGTCTATGACAAATGTGAGCTTACTGCCTATGATGGAAAATTCGGTCTGCATACTGCACTTCATTACAAGGGTGTGCCTGACGAGCTTGTTATCTGGCTCGTTAAGCAGAGTCTTGATGTAAATATACCTGACTATTATGGCGGCACACCTTTGTACAGTCAGGCAACCTTTGGCATGGATACAGTGAAACTGCTTTATGAGCTGGGAGGAGATATACAAAAGCCAGATAGATATGGAAATACGCCGCTTCATATGGCAGCAGAGTATTTCCGCCCTAATACAGTACGCTTTTTGATTGAAAAGGGTGCAGATGTCAATGCTAAAAATGAAAGAGGCGAAACTCCTCTACTAGCGGCTCTTACAGTGTGCGGAGGAATAAGGGCAGTGCCTATGGCCCAAATAGCAGAAATGTTAATAAAGGCAGGTGTAGAAATTACGCCTGAGATGGCAGAAAAAGTAGAAATAATCGGTAAGGATTTTGAATTCCATAGGGATAACTTTAGTGAAGCTTCCTGTGAAGAGGTAGATACAGCCCTGTCAAAGCTCTACAATATCTTTGGTGCAAAGCCTGTGGCAAAAAGAATAATACATGACGGCGTTTCTCCTATTCTTGTAAAGGGGAGCACTTGGAAAGAGCAGTATAATGAGCTTTGGGATTTACTAATTCCATCTACAGGAGCCGCAAAAACGGTGCAGGGAGAGGTTATCCGCATAACAGGCAGGGTGGACGATGAAATTAATAGAAACGGTGGAATAAACTGGGATAGGAGTTATAGAAATATGCTAAATTCGCTGCCGGTTCATTTTGCAGAAGGAAATTCGCTGTCAGAGAAGGAGATAGAAGAGAGTAAGGTGCTTATTTCAAAGATAGATGGAAAAGGTTTGGCTGAGGATGGTGTAATTACAAGATTATGCGAGCTTGCAGTTAGTTGGGTAATCTTAAACCCTAACCCAATTCCGCTAGGCGAAATAAATTATAACAGATAATAATCACAGGAGATTGCAGATGATTACAATAAAAGACATAGGAGATTTTGAATCTGTTCCCGGGATTGTAAGTGATATTATAAACGGAGATACATTAGCTTTAGATAAGCATTTATCAGAGGGCTTTGATATAGAAGAGGACATAAAGCTTGGCAAATATACAAGACTCTCCCCTTTAGACCTGGCCCTGATTATGGAAAGCTTTGACTCTGTAAAATGGTTTGTGGAAAAGGGAGCAAATCTGAATGTAAAAGGTAATCCTTCATTCTTACTTGCAGTGAGGTACTGCGATGAAGAGGTTATCAGGTATCTTGTGGATTCTGGAGCAAAGGTAGACGGTGTCAATAATGTAAAGTCAGAGGCCTTTAGTCAGGCTTTATATGGGCATAAATATGAGAATCTTCCTCTTATTCACGAGCTTGGCCACAGTGTAGAGAAGTACGGTGGAGAGGCATTTCGTAGTGCTGTAGATGATGGGAATTATGAGGTGCTTGATTTTTTCATTAAAAACGGAGTTGATATTAACTACAATGCCCCTGACTCAGTCTATCCGTTTAAGCCTACTCCGCTTTGTGTGGCTGCCAGATATGTGGACCTTAAAATGTGTAAATATCTTGTAGAAAATGGTGCAGATGTGACGATTACAGAAAAAGACGGAATGCGTCCTTACAGCATAGCAGTCGAAAGGCGATGAGGAAATGGCAGAGTATTTTAAGCAGTTAGAGCCTGAAGAGTTTCATAGCCTACATAATAAATTAGATGAGCTTAAGCCATTTAAGCTTCCTAAGGCAGTTATGGATTTTCTTCAAGGTGATGAATTACATGTTGAACTTAATGATTGTGACTTTAAGTGGATTGAGTTTTTCTCTCTGACGGATACGATACCGATGAAGAAAGGCAGAGCCAGGTTTCTTCGTATATCAAAGGCTACAGGAGATTACGATCATATTTACATAGTGTGGAATCCAAAGAGCAAGAAGGTGGCTTTTTATGACATGGAACATGAGGAAATGAAGGATATGTGCGGTTTCTTAGAATTTATAAATGACATGTCATTATATATGCAAAACATAGTTGAGGGAGAATACGAATAAATATTACAAGGGTGAAACTATGAAGATAGATGATAAATTAAAAAAGATAGCAGACTACATTTACGAGAATTTTGAGGATTTGGATATGGACGATCCTGTAGAAGAGGGTTATATAGATGATTATGTAGAAATCTGTGGCGCAACAGAGGAAGAGATAAAGAACTTTGAGGAGAAGTTTGGCATAACTCTTCCTGAGGATGTGAAAGAGCTTTATAGGTATAAAAATGGAAGTAAGTTTTTTAGCATCCTTCCTTGTGTCATTGATAAAAGGGATATGGCCTTCAACCTTATGAGCCTTCAGGCGATGGAGAAGTCAAAGGGATATTTCCAAAATAAGGATGCACTTTTAACAGATTTTCCTGATTATTTTACTAACGAAGATATTGAGGGAATGAAGGATGAGAGGATAAAACCCTACCTTTTCAATAAAAAATGGTTTCCTTTTGCAGAGTACTGTGACAGCTGCTACCTGATGCTTGACTTTGACCCGGGTAAAGAGGGGAAGGAAGGGCAGATTATCTGCTACATCCATGATCCTGATGAAGTCATATATGCGGCAGAAAGCCTTACAGAGCTGGTTGATGGGATAATAGAGGAAATTGAATAATCATACTGATATGAATATATGTTGGATTTAATTAAGAAAATCAAGCAAAAGAGTATTTAATATTTTAGGCGGCTAACACAAATTTTGTGCTAGCAGTCTATGTAAATTATTTGATAATGAGGTAAGTTATGGAAGAGAAAGGGAATATAGTAAACAAGTTAAAGAAGATTATTAATGTTAACGGGCCGCATTTTTTAGGAAAAAATCCATATCAGACATATATAGAATTGATTGAAGATGGTGCAGTAGACAGAAAAACAGCCGGTGCAATACTGTGTTTCTTGGTAAACGGCCTATCTAAATATCTAGATTCCCAAAACGATATCACTGAATTAACTAAAATAATACAAGATGAATGTGGATTTAATGAAGATATATCTTATAGTATAGCAGAGATATTTGTTAATTTGTACTCAAAAGAGAATGTTAAAATGGAAAAGCAAAGAAAAAGAAGGACTAAAACATTTTTTAAATGATGAATTTACATATAAATGGACTGGGTTTACGATTTGGTATGTGAGTAATGTGAGCATGGACTGCCATTACCAAGCAGAAATAGTATTATCTCCAACCCAAGATGTGATTAATGATCATGAACTTATGAAGTTGCTTGAGAAAAATCCATTTTTAAAAAAGAAAGCAATACGCGAATATTTTGAGGAAAAACTTAAGAGTTATCTAGATACTCGGTTTAATGAGTACTGTACTTGTGAAGAGTATTATGAACCCGATGTAGAAGATTTTTATCTTGTCGATTGCGTAGAAGAATGGTGCAATATGAATGGCTTTAAGTTTATATCCTGTGATGGTAGTGGATATGATGACGGATATGAGCCAAATTAGGGCTGCATTACTACCTGATTGGTATTAAAATATGGAAAAGTGTCAAAATAGGGGGATAAAAGTATTGGAAAACGCTCAGGAATTTGTAGAATAAAAATCATAGATAACAGGTTGCCACTATGAGAAGAATCAAAACTAGAACCTTTACAGGAACCACATACACAGCCGTTTCTGAGCGTGAGAAGCCTTGGAATGGAGATTGCAAGGGAAACTGCGGCAGCAGGCTGTATGAGGGCGGGAAATGATGTGGTTATGCCGGGCTGTGAAAATGATCAGGTAAACCTAACTGCTGAGCTTGATCTTGGTACTCTTAAGGAAGAAGATCTTGAAGCCTGCGTATCAAGGCTTGTAAGATGCATGCTGCAATCTAATGAATATGAAGAATAGATTAAATAAGTTAGCTCGCATGTTAGGCAATGGCTGAAATGCACGTAGTAACACTAAGAAATCATATATAACATAAAAGAACAGGGGCCTGACGTTTGACCGTTAGCCCCTGTTCTTTTTATTGGCAGTTTATCTCAAATTCTTTGCTTGTAAAGCAACTTAGTGAAATTAGGACAATCACTATAGTAACTTTTACTTGGTAAATGCGTGAACATTACTGTAATTATCAAGGGTCAGTGTTTACCTTGTTTACTTCTTAATATTCACCGTTTTTGTATATCTTCCCTTATACTTGCCCTTTCCGAGGATAATGATTTTTATCTTGTCCTTCATCTTCCTAAAGAATACCTCGTAGTCTCTTCCCGCTTTTAGTCCTTTGATACTGATTTTGATATGTTCAATATCTTTATTAATCTTAAATGAGCCAAGATTAATCTTAAGTTTCTTATACGCCTTCTTTATGAAGGTTTTAATGTCCTTATTCTTTGCCTTTTTGTCAAGGGCATTAAGCTTCTTTTCGATATTTTCAAGGACTTTTAGCTTCTTTTCAAATGACGCTAGAGCCGTCTGTTTTTCATCAAGAATGGTAATCTGTTTTTCAAGCTTATCTTCCATTTCTTGCATTTTGCCAATAGCCTTATCGCCGTCTTTATTCTCTGGGAGCTTATTTGTGCCAGCCGGCATGAGTGAAGGCTGTGGGTAATAAGAACCCGTACCAGACGAAGGCTCAGGAGGTGTAGGTGGAGTCGAAGGAGTTGGAGGTGTAACAGGTGGAGTTTCAGGCTGTTTAGTAGATGAGACCTTCTCGGTTTCTATCCTCATCATGTACATGCCAAGTTCGCCTGCTTCATACCAGGCGCCGTTTATCAGCTTAAATATCTTGCCTTCTCCCCTTGTACTTTCATCAACTGCTATTCTAGGTACAGTATCGCCCTCACCAACCTGAGTGTAGGCTACATAGATATCTCCTTTTACAAATAAATCAGGGATGACTATGTCGGTAAAATTGTTGTCAGCTGTTACAGTGGCCTTAACAGGTCCAAGTAAAATGTTTCCAGGATACCCATCTTTCTCGTTCTCTCCGTAAATGCTGTAGGTAAAAGGCTTTCCTACAATGCTTTCAGCAGTTGCCTTTTTTAGTCCGAAGCGAAGCTTTTTAAGAAGGATTTCTTCGTCAAAATGATATTTTACTGCAACGCTGCCACCATTTTTTAGAGGTGCCAGAATCTTTGCATTAGCGAAGTCTCCGCCATCATTTGCTATCTCTTTCTTCTCACCGTCTGTAACAAGCCTTGTAAGTACGATGGTAGGAAGGGAGGTATTATCTTTAATAGTTACCATCTTCTCGTAGGTCCTATATCCGGCTGCAAGGACGATGACCTTATACTCACCTTCGGGAATATTTGTGAGTATGACAGTTGATTTGGAGGAGGAAATGTACTTAGGAATATTGCTTCCTTTTTCATATATCTTTACATCACTTTTTACGCTGTTACCTTCGTTATCTTTAATATCAAAAGATAAACCATAGGTTTCAAGTGAAGCCATAAGGATGTCCTGCTTAAGCTCTTTTCCCTCTTCAAGAGTAATCGTAACAGGCTTAGACTTGTAATTATCGTTATATGCGACCACTGTGTAAGTGCCTGCAGGGTGCTTTATTAAGAACCTTCCGCTGCCTGCCTCACTTCTTACATAGGTATTGGTCTCAAGTATCTTCACGATGGCAGCAGAAGGGATGGTAGAGGTGGTAGTGGTATTTTCACCTGCTTCATAGAACTTTGTTCCAAGCAGAGTGAATCTCTCTCCTGAAATATCTATAGGAGTAATAGTCTCAGGGTTTTTAATAGTTTCATCAGAGGCATACTCACCGCCGGCATTGTAGGCTGCTTCTTCGTTTATAGCGTTTGCCGTATTAGTGGTTGTTGAAGCTTTTTCGTTTATAGCTTGTGACTCATTATTTGCTACAGGTGCTTCTGTTACACCAGCTGTATCGAAAATTGCAACATCATCAATGTACCAACCTGCTCCAGAATAGTCGTTACCTGATTTAAGTACAAATTTCATCTGAAATGAATCTTTTAAGAACTTAGGCTCTATCTCAATTCCATCCAGAATCCAAGCAGAGCTTATTCTCTGATGACCGTTGATGTTTCTATTATCTATGTTGTCATTTAAGTTTAAGGCTTTTTCCCACTCGCTTTCAGCAGTCTTAAACCAAATTTCATAGCTATCGGTATCCTCACTACCTATATTATACCAATTCTGATAATAGAGATTGGCTTTTTTTATGTTAGATAAGTTAATTACAGGTGAAACCAATTCGTAAGTTGAATTATGTTTTCTGTCTATGTTAAGCCCTGTCATAAAGACATTAGGGCTATTAGGATTCTTTGTTTTTAATGAATCGAGTGATGGACCTTTAGAATAAGCATGGTTTATCTGTCCTCTTTCCCATTTTATATCGGAAGAAGAAGTCCAACCTTGGTTATCCTGTTCAAAATCAAATGACTGAATCTTATTACCCTTGGTAAAAGTAATTGACACAGGTTCACTAAGTTCGCTCTCAATACTTCCTTTAATGGAAGCAACCTTATAATAGTAACTGCCTTCCTGTGGAAGAGGGATATCCTCGATATGGTATGTATGAGTAGAGAGCTTTTGTTCGTTTACCTTTTCATAATTGCCATCTATGGTTTTGGAGCGGTAGAGGGCATATTTTGTGATAGCTGGATCGCTTATCTTTTCAAAATGAACCCTCACCTTTCCTGAACCAGCATAGTTCTCGGCGGAAAGTCCTTTACTTGGAGGAAGAGGTGCCTCGCCTGAAAGGGCTTCAAGCTTGAAATCATCTATATAGTAGCCTGCGGCATCCCTCTTGCTGTAGCCTGACCACCTGAGGGCAAACATTACAATGATTTTTTTGCCCTTGTAAGGAGAGAGGTCGATATGGCGCTCTTCCCAGGTACGCTTGCTGAAACGGTTGATAAGTGCAGGCTCCTTAGGGTATGAAATTTCTCTACCGAGGAATCGTTGCTATTTAGTTCACCTATCCAAACTTCAGCAGTATCTGGAGAGCTTCCCATATAGTTGTCAAGCTCTGACCAGTCCTTAAAGCTTAGGTCTACATCGGTGTTTACATCGCTTAGGTCAATAGGAGGGCTGATTAATAAAGAATTCACCAAGCCTTCATAGTTCCCATTAAGTCTTGTGCCTACTACATTTGAGCCACTTGGCACTGATTTTGGTCCATAGGTTGGCACTCCGACCTCCCACATAGGAGTCTTTCCACCAAAGACAAAGCCGTCTGCACCATTCTCAAAATCATTGGAATATCCTGGCTTTATGCCTGTTTCAACAGTGGCTTGGATGGTATCGGTCTTATATTTATTATCTGAGTAGTCGACAGCCTCAATATAGTAGCTTGCATTTCCCACCGGTAAATCAGAAGGATGGACGGTAACGGTATAAGTTCCACTCTTTTTATTACCTGAGTAGAGTTCAAAGCTTCTTGAATTAAATGTCTCAGCCACTTCTGATTTGTAGTAAAGAGTCACGCTTTTAACGCCTACATCGTCAGAAACCTTAGCTTCAAACTCAAAGTCGTAGGCGTTATACAGCTTCTTAGGTGTTGTCGCTTCGATAGTAGGGGGTACATTGTCTGTATCTGAAATAAGGGTTTGTCCCGTAAATGTAGCGAACTTGTCTACATCCTTTCCAAGAGCTGCTTCCACAGCCTTAAATACATTCAGTTTGCCGTAACCATAGCCCATATTTGGCGAGCTTATATAATGGTCATCCGTAAGAGGGGTGGCAGTTGTTTTTAAGATTTCTTCCACCTTATCAACGGTTAAGTTTCTATTTGCTTCGAGGATTAGGGCTACTGCACCGCTAACATGAGGCGCAGCCATAGAGGTTCCTGTTTTAAGCACATAACCACCCTTGTAGTCAGCAGAGAGGATATTTACTCCGGGTGCGGAGATCTCAGGCTTAAACTTATTGGTTAACTTGGAAGGGCCTCTAAGAGAGAACTTGGCTAGTTTATCATCCTTAGTTAATGCACCTACCGAGAATGAGTCTTCTAAAGAAGCAGGACTTCCGATGGAGCCTTCACCGCCTGCATTATAACTTCCTGTATTACCGGCAGAAAAAATAGGAACTATTCCTGCTGCCTTCCATTTTTTAACAATGTCATCGTAGAAGCTGTCGTCCCTGTTACCACCCCAAGAGTTATTAACAACCTGTGGCTTTTTCTCAAGTATCCACTGTCCTGCGGCAAGAAGTCCATCATCGCTTGCCTCTCCTTCTTTGTTAAATACTCTGGCAACTATGAGCTTTGCATCCTTTGCTATACCTATAGTTCGTCCTAAAATGGTACCTGCAACATGGGTTCCATGTCCGGTTTCATCTATTGGTTCTGTATTTGTGGGTTCAACAAAGTCTTTGAAGCCACCAGGTAAGAGTGCATCCTGGAGTTCTGGGTGATTTGCATTTACACCGGAATCAATAATACCGACTACAATATCTTTTCCGGTCTTTGTCACGCGGTCTGCCTGTATAGACTCAAGGTTCCAAGGCACACCTGCTTCTGCCAGAGTATTTTTATGTTTTATATTTTCTTCTTTGTCTGAAATAATGGTATGATTTAAGCGAATGCTTTCTACATCACTCCTACGGGCGATTTTCTCTATGAGTTCTGCCTTTCCCTTGATGTAGATACTGTTTATAATGAAGAATGAATTGTACTCGGATATGTCTCCGTCTTTTACTTTTCTTTCAATAAATGAAATAAGGTTTTCCTGACTTTTTTCACTTGTGTCCCTTAGGGTATCCACGACATCTTCGGGCTTTACCTTAGTTAAGTCTGCCTCTGCCTTCAAGGTGACTATGAATTCGACCTCTTTAGACGCTGGGACTTTTTGCAGTGATTTTTCTATCTTATCCAAATAAGTGGAATCTGTTTTTGCAAATAGATTCATAGGAAAGATAGAAATCACCAAGAATAATACAAGAAATAGTGATAGTGCTTTGGTAGATTTTCTGACTTTCATGTTACTGTCTTCCTTTCTCTTTGTCAAAAATGCAAAATTTAGTCTAGCAAAGGGATAGAAAAAATGCAATATAATAGTTAGATAAATCTAACTTATTGATAAAAAAAGTCAATATGACTAAATATGATATAGTATAAGAGGAGAGAATTTTGTTGACCTAGAACAGGTTCCTGTCGGTTAGTGTAAGTTTTAGTAAAATATTCGTGTAATTTAGTGTAAATATCCGCACGAAAAACCTTTATTTTTACACGAATATTTGCTATACTTAAATCAGCAAATAGACGGAGGGTGGTTATGGATAGAAAAATTATGAATTATTTTAAGAATTGGAAAGACAATCCGCATCGTAAACCGCTTATTTTACAGGGGGCAAGGCAGGTTGGTAAAACTTACTCTATCCTTGAATTTGGAAGAAATTGCTATGAAAATGTTGTGTATTTTAATTTTGAAACCAATCCAAAGCTAAGTGAAACCTTCGAAGAAAATATAGCACCTGATTATCTTATTCCGATTTTATCACATATTTCAGGTCAGACTATTGTAAAGGAAAAGACTTTGATTGTCTTTGATGAGGTACAGCTTTGTGAGAGGGCGTTAACTTCACTTAAATATTTTTGTGAGGATGCCCCTGAATACCATATCATTGTAGCGGGAAGTCTGCTTGGAGTTGCGGTAAATAGAGAGAAGTTTTCGTTCCCTGTAGGAAAAGTTGACCTAAAAACGCTTTATCCAATGGATATTGAAGAGTTTATGCTTGCGCTCGGTGAGGATGAACTTGTTGAACAAATCAAAAAATGCTTTGATGAGGATAAAGCAATGCCATCGGCCTTACACGATGCCGCTATGGGACTATACAGGCAATATCTGGTTGTGGGAGGTATGCCAGAATGTGTACTCCAATATGTGGGGACAAAGGATTATATTCTTGTAAGACACACTCAGGAAACCCTGCTTGCAAGTTATTTAAATGATATGAGCAAATACAATAATCTTAATGAAATCAAGAAGACAAGGCTTACATATGACAATATAACTGTTCAGTTATCAAAGAAAAATACCAGATTTCAGTATAAGCTTATTAAAAAGGGAGGCAGAGCTGCTGAATTTGAAAATGCCATAGAATGGCTGTGCTTGTCAGGAATCGCATCACAGGTGTATAAGGTAGAGCAGATAAAAAAGCCACTGGAGAATTATCGTGATATTGATTCTTTTAAGATTTATGTATCGGATACAGGCTTGCTGTGTGCCAAAAAGGACTTACATGCGAGTGATATCTTGTATATGTCGGATGAGTTAGATGATTTTAAGGGTGGTATGGCTGAAAATTATGTCAATATACAGCTCTTAATAAATGAATACAAGACATATTACTGGGAATCCGAGCGTGGGGCGGAAGTTGACTTTATCATACAAAGAGAAGGAAAACTCATTCCCGTTGAAGTAAAGTCTGCGGATAATACAAGGGCTAAGAGCCTGAAAATGTATATGGATACCTATAAGCCTGAATATGCCATCAAGCTTTCTGCGAAAAATTTTGCTTTTGAAGATGGGAAAAAAATAGTTCCACTTTATGCTGCATTTTGTATATAAAAAACGAAGAGGGCACCTCATAGCCGGTAGCCCTCTTCATCCTATTAACTGAGATTTTTCCTAAAAACCATTTTTACCTCGGCGCCGCTTTTTATATCTGAATAATTCTTTAAGTACAAATCTCCATCATTTGCAGTAACTATCCTTTTTACGATTGACAGACCGATACCATGTTTTGAAGTCTCATCAGTCTCCTTGCTTGATATGAATTTTTCGGTAAGTACAGGGATTAGACTCTCATCAAAGCCGTTTCCTTCATCCCTTATAACTATTTCAAACTGAGTTACAGTGTCGTTAAATGCAACTGATATATCAGTACCATTTGATGAATGTTCGACAGAGTTGTTTACAATGTTTTGCAAAGCTACGGCTATTGCTTCCTTATCAAGCTTTACCTCTGAAGAGTTCCTTTGCGCTATATTCACATTAAACTCATTTGCCCTGCATATGGCTGAAATTACATCTATCCAGTAATCAATAACGCTCTCGCTTACTGTATCCTTCTTACCCTCTATTAGATATGAAAAGTTCGTTAGCTTACGAATATAGCTTTCAAGCCTTGTCATACCGTTTGTAATATCAGCAAACCTCTCAGATGAAAGGTCAGGGTTTCCTCCTGTAAAAGCTCAAAATTGCCCTTTATTAGGGTGATAGGAGTGCGGATGTCATGTACAACTGAGTCTATCAGCTCTTTTTGAGCATTTTGTATATCCCACTGTCTGTTAAGTGAGGCTTTCAGATTATTTGCAAGTACATCAATGGAGGTAAGCACACCGTCTATTTCCCTGTATTTAGAGGACTCCCTTGTGTAATCCAAATCCATCTTTTTAATATTTTCATTGGCAGAGGCAATCTTTTTAATTTCTCTTCTCAACAGCTTTGACAGCCTTATAATTAGCAGAACAAATCCAACCATCCATATAAACAGGGTGATAAGGATGTAGAGGCTTTCAAAGTTGTTCACAAGCTTGTACAGGCCTTCGATTGCAAATATTGCACTGACACGGTATTTTATTACCAGAGTTTTACCGCCCTTTGTATAAGCCTTAAAATACTTGGCTCCTATTATCGTATTGGTGGATGATGAGCCCGTTTTTAAGGCCATTTCTACCTCTGCCTTATAATTATCTCCTATGGTATCCTGTATTACTCTGCCATTTTCCATATACAGATAATCATAATAAAACGGGATATCACTCACATTCAGGTTGCCCCCGTTAAACTCTTTTTCGATGATGGAGGCATTTGAACTTGCATAGTTGGCAGGGTAGATGATGCCGTTAACTGCAAGTAAACTAAGGCCTGCAAAGAAAAGTATAATGACTCCAAAGGTATAGGCAAGCTCAAGAGCCGCATATTTCCAGACTAAATATGTTAAACTTCTTTTATTTCCCATTGATAACCCACTCCCCATATAGTTTTAATCGGATCTATATTAAACATTGCAAATTTACTCCTTATCAGCTTAACTCTCTCGGTTATGGTAGTAGAGCTGTCGCCCTCTGCATCATAACCATAAATTGTAGTATAGATTTTCTCTTTTGAAAATACAGAGTTTCTATTCTTTAAGAGGAGCTCGCAGATTTCATATTCGCTGTTTGTAAGCTCAACTACCATATCGCCACAAAAGATTTTCTTAGAAAGCAAATCGCAGGATATAGGATAATCTACAAGTCTTGAGTGTCTTTCCCTCTTTTCACGCCTTATATGGGCGGCTATCCTTGCTCTGATTTCAGCCAGAGAAAAAGGCTTGGTAAGGTAATCATCTGCGCCTAGGGCAAGCCCCTCAAGCTTATCCTTTTCAAAATCCTTTGCTGTAAGCAGGATAATGGGGGCGTCTACAAGGCTCCTGTATTTTGCAAGGAAGTCAAAGCCGCTCATTTCATCCATCATAACATCAAGAATAATAAGGTCATACTTACCAAGCACTTCAGGCTTCACAGACTTTGCCAGGGGAGCGGTATCAACTTCGTACTCCTTTTCAAAAGTCAGCTTAAGGAGCTTTAGCAAATCCTTATCATCATCAATTATCAGAAGTCTCATCTCATTCCTCCATCTTAGTAGTGCCGTCCCAATTATTATACCAAACAAAGCAGAGGTAAAGCCACTAAGGCTATAAAAAGGGCTAAGGCAAGAAAAAGCAGTACCTCTGTCGGTGTAAATTGCTGCCTTATATACCCAAAAATCAGCTTAACAGGATAGACAAAGGGGCAAAAATACCAGATACCCGCTCCCAAGTCCGTTGTTCCAAGAAGAATGGCTGTGAGTGTAGAAATGGCTCCCACAAGTATGCTTCCGGAGTAGCTGTATTTGAGGCTAACGAACTGATAAATGGGGATAAGGCACATAAAAGTTACCGGGCAAATGCACACGCATAGGATAAAATGGATGTCTAAAACAGTTATACCCCTAAGTAATAAAAATGTCAAAAGAGGCAGGGTAGCAACTAGCTCGATTTCTACTACAAGCAGGAGGATAAAGAGAAATCTGGTAAGAAACAGCTTAATCCTGCCTATACCGCACCTTAAGTCGTTGGCATAGTTACCTGCCCTTTTGTCGATATCATACAGCATTGGTACAAAGAAGCTGATTGAAAAGCAGGCAAGTATGGTAAATACAGCATAAAATGATGTGATTTCCTTTCCTTTTAGCAGGGCAGAGGTCTGCAGGTAGGCGGTGAAAATAAAGGAAAACAGCAGGGGGGCAGAGAAATACCACCACCCTGACAGGAGTCCTTTTGGTTCTCTTAAAGTAGGAGACTAAAATATTAAGCATGGGTTTTTCTTCTTTCTTTAATCAAAATCAATATATCTGTGACCAGCCAAACAGCAACGCTGATTAATAAACCTGTGTAAACCGCTCCTATTTCCATCATAGGAGAATCCGGGTTAAGGAAGGTGCCGTTTGGATGCACTCCTATAATGGGGCTTAGTATACGAAGGTTGTAAGCCCAGGGAAATAGCACCCAGTAGTTAGTAACTGCAATTACCGCAGATGGAAAGGTGAACAGGAAGTTGATTATAATAACGGGGAGCCTTTGTTAAACAGCCTGTATATAAGAAGTGATAAGGTGGCAATGGGCAGGCTTCCAACAAATAGACAAAGTGTGGCTATAATAAGTGTGTGAATGAAGATTGTTTCGCCAAGTATCATCTTCCCCACGATATATATGAGTAAAGATGAGATAAAAAGTATGACAAAAAGCTCTGAAAAAACTACGATATTCTTTGCTATCATCATCTTGCCTATGCTTAGATTCATACTGTTATACCTACCAAGATGCTCTTGCTTTTCCTTAGCCATAATATTTACAGCTAAAAGGCTTAGGACAATAGGCAGAATCATAACAGGATACCAGTTAAATGATGTAGCTAAGATATAACTTTTTCCTTCAGGGCTTTGCCCCATAAGGCTTACCATAAGCAGGTTAAATACTACAAATACCACAGGTACAATGAATATAAGCTTTGAATTTGCCCCTCTTTTTTCCTTGATAAATTCCGCTTTAATCATATTAATCATTATTACTCACATCCTTTTTTATAATTTCCATAAATAAAGCTTCTAAGGTATTGCTGTCTGTGTGATTCTCACCCTCATAGCTTAGATGGCCTTTGTTGATTATTCCGATTCTGTCTGCTACCTGCCAGACTTCACTCAAAATATGGCTTGATAAAATGATTGTAATTCCCTGCCCTGCTAAAGATTTGATGAGTTCTCTAAGCTCCTGTATGCCAAGGGGGTCAAGTCCGTTAGTAGGCTCATCAAGGATGAGAAGGGATGGGGAGCCTATTAGTGCCATAGCAATTCCCAACCTTTGTTTCATACCCAAAGAGAATTCTTTTGCTATTTTTTTTGTATTATTTTCTAAGCCTACCAGATTCAGAACCTCGTTAATCCTTGATTTATCAATGTTTAGCAGGGTAGTAAGAACCTCCAAATTCTCGTAAGCTGTTAAGTTTAGGTAAATTGCAGGAGCTTCGATTATTGCACCTATCTTAAGTAAGTCGTCAGTATTTAGCTCGTGTCCTTCAAAGACAATACTGCCAGAGCTTTTAGGAATCATCCTTGTTATCAGCTTTAAGAGTGTGGACTTACCGGCTCCGTTTGGACCAAGCAGACCGTATACACTGCCTTTTTCCACCTGAATAGATACATTGTTAAGGGCTGTTTGATGTTTGTACTTTTTGGTAAGCCCCTTTGTTTCAAGCATTATACTCATGTTATTTCCTCCTTTTCTATGAAGGTAGTGTAAAACACAAAAATAACTAAATTATAACCGGAATAATATTTTTTAAAAAGTGTAAAGCAGGAAATACTTGTCCTATGACAATTTTATCTTGTAACTTCTACGCATTTCATTTAAAATATAGTACAGGACGACTATAGCTTGTGGGATAATATAGGAGAAGAATTATGTTTTATGTGAGTGAAGTAAAAACTAAGGCGCCGGAGAATTTTCAGAGTGAGCTTCAGCAAAGGATTTATGAGACATTTGCAGACCTTGATATTCACTTTGAGAGGGTGGACAATGACCCTGCTATCACAATGGAGGACTGCGTTTTAATTAATGAGAGACTTAATATGAAGACGGTAAAACCCTGTTTTTATGCAATAGGCAGCAGACTAACTTCTATCTCTTTGTAACCCTTGACGGCAAGCCTTTTGTAACCAAGGATTTTAGCTCTGCACTTGGAATATCAAGGGTTTCATTTGCCACGGAAGAGCTGCTATTTAGTATGCTTGGCACGAAGATTGGGGCAACAACGGTGCTTAGCAGTATTATTGACACAGAAAATAAGGTAAGGATTATATTTGACAAAGAGGTACTTGAAAATGAGTGGTATGGCTGTACCGACAGCACCACAACCAGCTATATGAAGCTTAAAACCGCAGATGTTTTGGAGAAATACATACCTTTTACAAAGCATGAGATAACAGTGATTGAGGTGTAGGGGAGCTGTTATTAAGATAAAATCAGATAAGATTTCTGAGTGGACAGGAGGCTATTATGGCAATCGATGGGGTAAAGATAATTGATAGTGATGACGGTTATGATATTTACAATACAGTCGTAGATAGATATAAAAATGGAGAAGATGTCGAGAAGATAATCGAAGATGTGTTAAATGATGAGAAAAATTTTTGCACAGATAGCTTTTATACAGAGATTTATTGGACAGCACTTGCTTATTCTTTGTGGAAGATAGGGCATTTACCGGAGGAAATAAAAACCAAGGCTCTTAAGATAATAGAAAATGGAGCAGATGGGTTCTGGCTTGAAATTGACTGTAAGGCAAAAAATCAAAGACAGAAAGTACTTGATAAACTGGCTGTTCAGCTGCAAAGCGAGAATCCAAAGCCTCTTAAAGTGCCAAAGGCAAAAGTAAAGAGAGAGCCGTATTTTAAGGTAGGAGATGTGGTTGCAGTTAAATTTGAAAATGAATACGGAGTGATTTTTGTTTCAGATGTTGATGTGAGTCCTCGAAAGATAGAATATCACCTTGCCTGCACAAGGCTTTTGCAAAAGGATAAGCCGACTATGGAGGATTTTTTTAACAGCGAAATTGCCTGTAAGATGTGTAACACAAAATATGCACTTGATACTGACTGTTGGTTTAATCACAAGGATTTGGGGCTTTTACTTGATAAGCTTTACAAAATAGGAGAAGTTGTATTGGAGGACTATATTTTGGGTATGTTGGCACCGGCACATACCCTGGATGATATATACGAGGAAATTACGGCTGATAAAGAAATATGGCATCTTAGGTTTAAGGATACTTATTATCTTATAAAAGATATGAAAGTAAGTAGCTGAGTTACAAAGGTAAACATTTATCCTAAATACATCAATTAAATGGAGTAAGCTTATGTCAAAATATAAATATTTGCTGTGGGACATAGACGGCACTATACTTAACTTTGAGAAAGCAGAGAAGAGGGCGATAAGGACTTTGTTTGAGAAGTTTAACCTCGGTGAGTGTACAGATGAAATGCTATCCTGCTATATCCAAATAAACAAGAAATACTGGAAACTCTTAGAATGTGGCGAGATGGAAAAGGAGAGGATTCTGGTAGAGAGGTTTGTGGAATTCTTTGAAAAAGAGGGAATAAGGACTGATGTTGCCTCTGAATTTAACAAGGCATATCAGCTTGCCCTCGGAGATACTATAGCATTTAATGATGATGCCCTTGATATAATAAAGGCTCAGAAGAAGAATTATCAAATTATCATTGTGACCAATGGGACCGCCATTGCTCAGAAAGAAGTTAGAGCGTTCAGGTCTTGATAAAATAGCTGACAATATTTTTATATCAGAGGAAGTTGGCTATGAAAAGCCTAGCATACATTTTTTTGAGAGGGTAAAAGCTAAGGCAGGAATAGATGATGTAAGTCAGGCGGTTATTATAGGGGATTCGCTTACAAGTGATATACAGGGTGGTGTTAATGCAGGCATTGACACCTGTTGGTACAACCCTAAGGAAGATGTAAATGATACCAATCTTAAGCCAACTTATATAATCAAAAATTTGCACGAGCTTTGCGAGATAGTATAGGAGGAAGCAGAATGAGAGCTGAAGTATTTCCACTTGAGAAGATAAAGCTTGATGACAAAGAAATTTTACTTGGAATGAAAGCAGATAAGGTGCAGGAGCTGCTTGGGAAACCAGACAGTATTTTTCAGAATTATGGGGGAGATTCCTATAGGCATTTTTATTTTAATAGTGAATTAGGACTCGATTTTGATAAAGATGGTAAACTGGAATTCATTGAGTTTCTTGCAGGAATTGAGGGTATTCTCAGACCGTATATCTATGGCATATCAGTTTTTGAAACAGATGCAGATGAATTGATTGAGATAATTGCAGAACATGACAGGGAAGTTGATGACAGCGAGGCAGGATTTTGTTATTCTTTTCTAAATGTAAGTATAGGATTGTGGCGTGAAAATGATGAAGAAAAACATTGGGATACAATTGGTATCGGTATGAGGGACTACTATAAATATGAATAATATAATACAGAATATAACCATAGAAAATAAAAGAATCGACAAAGATAAATTCTTTATGGTGGGATATTGTCCGGAGATTGAAAAACATTTGCTCTGTGTGCATATTTCATGGGTAGCGGGCTATTACAGATATTATGTATTGGATGAGGAAGATACAGAAATATATGAAAAAGAGCCGGAAGAATTTTATAGGAAATATGAAAAAGAAATTAAAGCAGTCAGGACAAAGAAACTGATTGGCGCAGGGGCTTTGAGGGATTATGATTTTAGAAGTATTCCTGATGAAGTATTAAAAGATTTGGATAAATATCCTCCGTTTGAGGGATATTTCTATCAGGATGGAATACTTTATGCGAGGGTAAAGATTGAGGAGAGGTATGTAAGCCTTCCACCTATTTATGATGAAGAGTGAAAATATGGATAATACTGATATACTTTATTTAAAACAAAAACTTGAATCAATAGATTGGAACGCTGATTTTGAAAAAGCGGACAAGGAAAACTATGAGGTTTTGGATAGCTTATGTGAATACATAGAAAAAGAGCTTGTTAATAATTCAAAATCAGAAACGATAGAGGCTGCTCTATTACTTCTTGCTGAAAATGTGGGTTGTGCAGAGGATTTTGAAAGATATGAAGTAAATTTTGTAAACAGGCTGGTGGATGAGGGGTTGCTTTCAAAGGAGAGAGCTAAGTTATTTTATAACAATACAAATAGGAGACAGGGGTAGATGTGATGGGAGTTTTGTTTTCAGAAGATAGAATTGATTTTAGAGGAAAGCTAACAACTGGTGAAATAAAGCAAATTGTTAGAAGTGGTGGTGCAGATACTTTGCAGACAGACACACTTCCTTTAGATATATCTACCCTGCAAAGGCTAAATGAGGAATATTTTGCTAAATATCCGCACACCGAGTTTCGTATTTACACATATGGAAGCTGTGATTTAAGCCTTCTTAAAGTTATGGATAAAGTAAGAAAATTATCTATAGAAGCTTCCTCGGGGATATTGGGGATTGATGCAATTTATCAACTGCCTGCACTAAAGCATCTATGTGTGGAAACACCTAAGATAGAGGATAAGGATTTCCTTGTTAAAATTCCTGCTTCTTTAGAAAGCCTTGACTTGGATATTGCAGCCAAATCCTTTGATTTGAAGCCTTTAACAAGGTTTACCGAATTAAAAGTCTTAGGCTTACATAAGTGTAAAAAAAATATAGAGGCAATTTCAGAGTTAAAGCAGTTACAAAGCCTGAAATTACACGGGATTACCCCAGATTCATATTCATTTGTAAATGAGCTGCCAAGGCTTAAAAATCTGGCGATTTCAGGCGGTAATACCGGGGATTTGTCTGAACTTTATGGAAATAAGACGATTACCGGCTTATACCTGTTTCATCTACCTAAAATGAATGACCTTGATATACTTGCAAACCTGCGTAATTTGGAAGCTGCAGAAGTGTGTCAGCTTGCAAATGTAAGTAAACTTCCTGATTTGTGCAAGTCGAAATTACAGCATTTATGCTTTGAAAATATGAAAAACCTCTTAGATTTTAAGCCATTACAATTTGCACCCGCACTAAAGACTGCCGCTGAAACAGTATGCCCTGCTGCCATTACGGCAGATACCATACTTCCTGTTATGCTAAATCTTAAGACCAAGCAATGTGCATTTTTTACAAGCAGCTCTAAGAAGAACAAAGAGTTTGAGAAATTGGCTTCTAAGTACGATAAGAAATATGAGGCAAATACCCACATAGTAAGACAGATTATATTCCCTGATGGAAGGATGTAGCAGGCAAGGTTAGCTTAACAACTCTTGCCTGAGACTTCCACAGTTTCAATCTGTTATTATTATATAATCAGAGGGCTAAACGGTCAATACAATCATAATAGCCGACTGAGATGATAACATCGAGGTTATAATACTTAGTCTTGTATTTTTTTCCATCAGAAGCAGTTGTCAAGAAATCCTTGATAACTGAGTCCTTATTTAGCTCACCTTCTTTGAAACAATTTTCGTAATTAAATAAAAGGGCTGATTTAAAATCTTTTTGTTATAAATGGTAAAATAAAGTGTCAGTATAAACGAGTAAAAATGTACACAAAACAATAAAAGTATGTTATCATAAATTCGACCAAAAACTATGATAGGAGACAGGGGTAGAATAATATGAAGATAAACTTAGACAAGATTTCTGAATGGACATTTCCGGGATTTAAGCTGGGAAGTCTGGCATATCAGTACGCACCTATAAATGCCAAAAATCACTTTGCAAGAGGAAAAGATGAATTTGTTATCTGGTGCAGCAATGATGGAGGAAACGATGGTATTCTCCTGATAAAGGGTGAGCAGAGTACATTTATACCTTCTCCTGTACAAAAGAAAAAATGGAACAATCCTTTGTTGCTTGATGCAGGCTCCGACATTTTAATTGCCTGCGGAGAAGATGGAGAAGTTCTTAGATTATCTGATTCGGGAGAAATACATAAGGTAGAAAGTAAGAATAAATGTGCAGGTGAGTATATAACAGAAATTTCTACGCTTTCAGAAAAAGGAAAATTCCCTGTTATCTGCCGGGTGGGTGGAGATGTTTGTGCGGCAAACAGCTTTACATTTTTTTAATTATGACAGAGAAACCAACACACTTTGCTGGGATAGTTCCTTAACTCCTGTGTTTACAGAGGAAAAGGTAAGGAAGAGATTTATGGAATCCTTAGAAAAGGCAGATGGTGTTTATCATAAAATGGATTTTAACTACTCTTATCCGCAGATAGGCAGCCTTATGATAAAGGATGAGGCGATTTATGCCTTCATAGAAGCTGATATAATTAACCCTTGCGGCCTATCTCAATTTAAGTATTATTGGTATGTGGAAATTACTAAAGACGGGATTTACAAAAAGAAAATCTGGGGAAATGAAAAACTTGCAAAGCTTCCCGGTAAGCATGGTATGAGAGGGAAATTCAGTGCTGATAAAGAATATCTTATTTTATCACCTGTATTTAAGACAGACGAATGGAAGGGAAAACAAAAATTGCTTAGACTATCTGACAATGAACTTCTTGATGTTACATTTCCAAGGGGTTTTACAAAATACAGGATAATGGATGTTTTAGAAAACAGTGTATTTATCAGTGATGAGACGGAGAATCTTGTGCTTTGTAAAATGACAGTAAAGGAGTAAACAGTAGGTTGAATATTAGAGATTATATTTCCTGATGGAAGGATGTAGCAGGCAAGGTTAACCTATCAACTCTTGCCTGTGGTTTTCGCAAATTTTGCGACAGCCACTTGATTATCCAATACCTCTTTCAATGCATTATTGATATATTTTTAAAGAATCGACTTAATCCAATCGTACACTTGCTTGGCAAATTTTGACTCATCAATTTCTCCAGGAAGTACTAATGTTATACGGCTTACGGTTAATGAATAACCACTATTAAAAATCAGTAAAAATGGGCCTTCCCCAGACGCTTTATCAATATAAAAACCCTTTTCATCCATTAGCTGAAACATCTCTTCATTTCGGGAAATAAAAATATCCGTTGTTTCATCTTCATTATCAATAACAATGTATGGATTATTCCAGAACGGAATACTCTCTTTAATTTTTTTGGTAAAAGCATCCTGGCTTTTATTCGTATATAAGATATAATCAACACCAGTAATCATAAATTCACCTACTTATACTAAGATTTATTGAAACCTGTCACTCCACGCACATATGTCGCTATCTTATGTTTTTCTCAACCTCCTTTTCTTTCATCAACTCCTGCATGCGGATATAATATTCCAAAAATCTAAATACATACGGTGGTGCATTTCTATGTCCTAACTCCCATTCTGTCACCGTTCTGTAAGGAATATCAAATTGCTCACAAAACTCTTTTCTATTAAGCCCTGTAGATTCCCGCAGTTCTCTCATCCTATTCTGAAATGTCTTTTCTTTCATAGTAGGCCTCCTTTACTCATTGAGTAAATTATAACACATTTCGTAATTAAATAAAAGGGTTTATTAAAAGTTTTTCGGAAAGCACTGGAATTTCGCCTTCTATGTTATAACCAGTCGTAGGGTTAACGGACATAATAAAGCTTATCCCCAGAGTAGTTAGTCCTTTTGGGTAGTTAAATGATAAGGGGCATAGCAATACCGTTTTGTGCATATAAATAGTGACTTTAGTTAAGATTAGTGTTAAAATTATGGCAACACACGGTGATACTTTTATTATTAAATGAAAGGACAGTAATATGGTAAGAGCTTATCCACTTATACTTGAAGGTGTTCATTTTAGACACCATGGCATAATAGGTATCTATCAAATAAAAGAAAAGATTGCAGTCCTACACGATGCATTTGGCTCTGTGCCGGAGGAACAGCCGGCTGATGATAAAAGAAAGCCAAACTATATTATGTTGGATATGTTTTCAAAGGATTTTAAGGAACATAGTAAAGCTCATTTATGTTATTATCAGGAGGAATTCTTTTCTGCCTTGGACGCTCTGCTGTATGAAGATGGCGGAAGATTTATATTAAATACAAAGAAGTACAAGGGATATATAGCTACAATAGAAAAGCTTATTGAAGTTTCGGATACAGCCTTGGTTGAAATAGGACAGTCACCGGAGCCGGTCAAGGAAATATATAATGATAGCAAAAATTATAGATTCGGGGACTTGGAAGTGTATATGCATTCTCCATTTATTATGGCTTGTAGAGATATTCACTCAGGAGAGCTTGTCTGGAAAACAAAAACAGGCGGATATTTATATACGGAAGTAAAGGAAGAAAACGGTATTATTTATTTTGGAACTGATGGCAATGGCGGCAAGTTCTTCGCTCTTAATTTGCAAGATGGCAGTATAAAGTATCGTTATAACACAAGAGGAACTTCAAATTTTATATTTTATAAAGATTATGTCTTACTATCGAATGAAAAGAATAGACCGATTTTAATAAAACGAAATAATGGCTCGTTATTTAAGGAGGTAGAGTTTGAAAAATATATAATAACCGCATATCAGCAAATGATTATTGTAAATGATAATTTGTATGTTATTGCATCTAAAAAGGATACTATTTATGCAGTATGTACCGGATTGGCTTAAATGTAAATAAGGAGAATCAATTGGACGAAAAAGAATTAAAACAACATTTATCGGCGTTAGTTTTGGAATTTGCAACAAAAATGAATGAAATAGAAACTGATATTTATCTAAAGTCAGAAGAAGACGAAGATGATGAGAAAGACTGGTTTGAGGAATATAACAAGAGGTACCGCCCTGTTTTTGAAGCTTATTGTACGGATAAAAAGCGTGTTTATGGTGGAAATCCCCGCAGCTTTGGCTGCCCTCCGGAATATTTAGGGATTGAATCTGCATACGAAACAAAAGTTGAGTTTAAAAATGAGCGTAAAGCAGAAGTTATCTTTAAGACAGAAACTAAAGAATTTGGTGATACAGGCTATTTATTCGTTGTTGTTAAAAAGAAAACCGGCTGGAAAATTGACAGTTATAAAAGATGGAGTAACTGGAAGAAAAAGTGGGTAAATGGGATTTTGTAGATGCAGGAACATACCTCACTCTTTTCATCCATTTGCTGAAACATCTCTTATATGAAGCCAGCCATTACACGCATATAAGCCCTTCTCCGCCACTGTATACAAGACTTTGTATACAGTGATGGAGAGGACATAATTAGTACATCATATTTATTCTATCAGCTTGTTGTAGTACTTTTCTAACTGTTTAACATTTGCGGCTCTTTTCAGAGAATCAGCATCATTTTTGTCTGTATAAGCAAGCCACTTTCTATATAATGGGTGTAATATCTGCTGCCCCTCTTTTGTTAAATCGTTATTTGTGTATGATAGCTTTATGATTCTTCCCTCAGAATCAAGAGGGTTCACCTTTAGCAGCTTTTTTTCGTAAGCAAACCGCAGAAAAGTAATGTGTTCCTGATACAGTTTATATATTCTATCAGGATAGCCCCTAAAGCTTTGAAATAAAAACCCTATATCGATTACGATTTCTTTGGCAAAATATAACTCATGATAAACATAGTTTATGATGTCCTTTAGCTTCTCTTTATCTTCGATATCCTTGATTTCAATAAAGCTAAGATATGCCCAAGAAAATAGATTAACTGTCTCAAAATAGGGAATCATTTCTTCTACATTTTCAAAGGTTGGAGCATAAAGTACATAGAGCTTTTTCTGATATATTACTCCAACTCTTTTTCCTGAAACAAGAACTACATACTCTCCAAAGAGAGGTTCCAGTGAAAAGTTTATTATTTCTTTACATTGCTTTTCAAGGTACTTAGCAAATTTTTTTGTAGTCATTTGTTGTCTCCTTTTATGTGGTTATGCCTCAATTTAATTGGCTGGTACTGCGTGTAAAATACAAATTCTAATTTGTAGGGCTGATGTGTTTGTTTTTTTGACTAAGTTACGCCTTCGCTGATAAATGTCCAGACTCGCTCCGGTTTTTCTGTAAGATGTTGTTATAATTTGATACTGTTGACGAAAAACCTAATGCGCTCGCTTAGGCATTATCAGCTCAGGCTGTTTGATTTATAAGTCGGCACAAACAAACGCATCAGCCACAAGGGGGCAGGTTGGGGTGGCTGCCTTTCATTTGGTATTCTAGTTATTATTTGTATAGATTTACGGTGCCAGCTCCGAATGATAAATTCTAAGCGAGCGCATTAGGCGGAGCGAAGCGGATGCCGGAGCGAGTCTGAAATGTTATCATTCGGAGCGTCACTTAGGTTAGTTTATATAACTCGATAAATTAGAATTTGTTTACTTCTTATACATCATTCCAACTATCATACCTAAAAGCATACCGATAGACATTCCAAGCGATAAATTGCCTTTGCCTATTGCTGTCCCAAATGCAGCACCTAAACACATACCAACAGCCATTCCTTCGGCAATGTGGTTATCTGTTTCATGATTTTCTTTGTTATCATATTTTTTTGACTTTTTCTTTGCGATAATAATTACAAAAATTGCAAGTAAACTTACTAATATCACTGGCAATACTATTTTTATTATTTCCATTTAACTAACCTCAAAGTATAATTTTTAAAAACTTTCCAACATTATACCATTTTTAGCGATGTATTTTTCCACTATCGGGACTTTACGGTTGTAATACCTGCCATTTAACTTGCAAAAATACTGAAATTATACTAACATTAAATTCAACTGCAATTAAGAACAAAAATGAAAAGCGAGGTTAAGGTAAAATGCAAATTAGAAGAGCAAAAAGAAAAAGACATATCTAAAGTAATAGAATTATTAAATCAGGTATTAGAGCTTCATGCTACAATTCGCCCTGATATTTTTGTTTCAGGTACAACAAAATATACAGAAGCAGAATTGACTGAGATTTTCAAGGATAATACAAAACCTGTCTATGTTGCAGTTAATGAAGATGATATGGTTATTGGATATGTATTTTGTGTAATTAGAGAGACTTCGGCGTCAAATAACATGAAACCCAATAAAAATATTTTCATAGATGACCTCTGTGTGGATAAGGTAGCACAGGGACAAAAAGTAGGTCAGAGACTGTTTGAGTTTGTAAAGGAAGAGGCTAAGAAAATGAACTGTTATGAAGTAATATTAAATGTTTGGGAAGGAAATGATAATGCTATGAAATTCTATCAAAAAATGGGAATGAAAACCAGAGCAACATTGATGGAGATTATAATATAATAAAAACCTATTTAATTGTTAGCTGTATTTGCCTATATTGAAAGTGAACTTTCATATAGGTAACATAAGCTAACAATTTACTGAGGTATATTTTTAGAAAAATTATAGATCCTGAAAAGAGAATACTATGAAATATACAAAAGAAGTACTGGATGAAGCCTTAGAGGGCTTACGAAACGAAGATGTAAAAGAGCGCAGGGCTGCCGCTACTGTTTTTATGAAGGCGGCCTGTGCAGAACTTGGTACAGCTAACACTAAGCCTGTAAAAGAGTGGTTTGTATCGAATATAGAGGACTATATTACTGCAATAAAAGATGAAACAGACAGTGAGAATATCTGGCGGCATCTCTACACTCTTGAGCAGTTTTGTGCAAGGTACATCCAAGGGGCTTATTTATTTATAATAAACTCTGAAATAATAACAGAAGAAAATGAAAAAAATGTTGAAGAAAAAGCCAAAGAATATGTGAATTCCTTGCGTAAAATACAAAAGAATCCTAAGGCATTACAGGGGATTGCATCGTTTTTCTGGGTATATGAAGAGAGCTTTGTATGGGATATTTTTACGGAAGTGCTAAAAAAGAAAAAAGATAAGCTGACCTTATCACATATAGGGATAGCCATAAGGCAGTGCCGTAGACTGTCGGAGGAAAATGGTAGAGACACCTATATTTCAGATGAACAGAGGAAGAATTTGCTTGAAGTATTAGAGAAACAGAATGTATTAAAGAATGAAGCAGAAATGCTTAAGAGTTGGAAGTAGATTAAAAAATGCCAGTTAAGGGGGTATAATTTGAAAAAATGTAAAATTATACCCCCTTAACCTAAGAAATTTGATGGGGAAGTATCCATAAAAAAATAATTAGATAAAATAAATATAAAGATAATTGAACAAGTAAATTGGATAATAAAGGAGTATAGCATGAAGGATAAGACCTCCCTCATATTCACAGGGGATATTGGTTTTGACAAATACATGGATGGAAAATGGGATGATGATGAGCTGATTTCAAGTGAAGTACTTGATTTTTTACATAGCGGAAACCATGTAATAGCCAATGTGGAAGGGGCTTTGATAGATAGCGCTTCACTTGGGGATACTACAGGTGTAGGACAGCTTCTTCATTCTATGAATCCAAAGGCAGTTAAGGTGCTTGATAGGATGAGGGCAGATATCTGGAATATTTGCAATAACCATATTATGGATGCAGGCGAGGCGGGTGTGAGTGAGACACTTAGGCTTGCCAAGCTACACGGTGCAAGGACCATAGGAGCAGGCATGAATATAGACGAAGCTTCAAAACCGCTTATACTGAATGAAGCTGGTGGAATCGGTCTTATAAGCGTGGGATACAGACGAGGCTGTAAGCCTGCGGATGTAGATAAGGCTGGCTGCTTTATGTGGCACGAAATGGAAATGATAGAGGAGAAAATAAAAGAAGTTAAGAAAAGTTGCCGCTGGTGTGTAATGGTAGTTCACGGTGGTGAGGAATTTACCTCGCTTCCGTCTCCTTACACAAGAAAGAGGTACCTTAAATACCTTGAAATGGGGGCTGACATTGTAGTATCCCATCATCCTCATGTGCCGATGAATTATGAAAAGGTTGGAGAGAAAATCATTTTCTATTCGCTAGGGAACTTCATCTTCGATACGGATTACCAGAGGGCTCAGTTTAATACAGAATTTGGACTGCTTATAAAGCTTAATTTTACGAAAGACAATTACACTTGGGAAGCCTTTGGACTTAGGATTGATAGGGAGTGTGAGAGGGTTGTAAAGGAGAAGCTCCCTAGGATATTTGAAAATGTGGAGGAAGAAGAATACAACCTCCTTGCACCTCTTGCAGCTAAGATGCTGGTTACGGCTTATAAGAGGCAGCAGATTTATTTTAAGCCCGAATATAAGGATGCAGATGATAGGATGTGGAGAGAGAACTTCTTTAACCCTAAAAGGAGCGGCAGAGTCGAAGGAGAGGGGCTTGATTTCTTTATTATGTGCCCGCTTGCTGATGAGGCAGAGACAGGTGAGTGGAAGAAGTCAAAGCTTGAGAAGGTTAAGGAGTATATATTGGAGCAGATATAAAATATTTATACTTGCATTTTCTTATTAACAATGCTACAATTAAGTTGTAAACAATCTAATTTAAGGAGGACTATTTATGATAATGATGTATGGAACCGACCTTTGTCCTGACTGCGTTGCAGCAAAGAAGGCACTTGAGGAGAACGGAATTGAGTACAAATATATCAATATAACTGAAAGCCTTGGCTCAATGAAGCAGTTTTTAAAGCTTAGAGATACCAGGGACGAATTTAAGAACATAAGAGGCAGCGGAAGTATTGGAATTCCTGCCCTTGTAGTGAGTCCTACAGAGTTAACCCTTGACTGGGAAGGTTATATAAGCAGTAAAAAGTAATTAAATTAAGCCAAAATTAAAGGGGCTGTGCAATAAGAAAAAGTACAACAAGATACAGTAGATTTATCATCAAATTATCACTGTATTTTGTGTATATTACTCTTAATGCGACAGCCCATTTTTATTGAAAACATTAAGTATAAATTTCTTGTGAATAGAGGTCATTACAGCAGTCCACAAAGCACCCCTGCGTCCTCGTATTCTAAGCCACTAAGCAGAGGCTTACAGGTGAGAAGAACTTCCTTTGAATAGTAGTAAAAGCTGTAAAATAAGTCATCCGGGAAGACATTGTCATCTTCATAACGGAGCTCGTCCGCCTCTTCATCATAGACTTCAGACCATAAATACTCTTCTTTTAGTAAATCTAAAAAATGAGGCAAAGGCTCGGCGTGTTCAAGCATATTTCCATCATTCACAGCTTCTGCAACTTCTACAAAGAGCTCAAGCAATTCCTTTGCAAGATAGTCTGCTATGCTATTACTCTGCCTTTTAATAAGGGCATCCTTAAAAATCCTCACAAGAAAAATAAGGGCGAAAGGTGTTGAATGCCAAAGGGTAGACTGGTGTGATATATTAATAGCCAGAAGCTCACCAGCCTCCTCCATAGCCTTGATATCCTTTAGTTCTGATAAAATCCTCAGATATTCCGGGAAATCAGTTGCTCTGCCATAAGCTGTAGTCAGCCTGTGCCAAGGTATTTCATCTATTTTCACTGTTTGTATAAAGCTATTGTTATCAGTCATATTTCCTCCACAATCTTAGTATATTAAAACAATTACGAAGATTTCAATTGTTTGGTAATTCACCGACAGTCAAAGACATAAAAGAGTTTATTCTTCTAACTATGGAGAATAAGGAGTCTATGACTATTTGTATAATAATTAGAGATTAATGGGCGAATTATTTCTATCATCATTGATTATACTTTAGACAAAATGTTTTTTCAAACAAAATCTAAGTTTTCCCTATTCTTGACTTAGAACATATCGAGTGCTATCCTTTCTTTATGTGCATTGTCTAAGCCATACAGCAGAAGCGCTAAAAGTGTAAGAGAGGCGAAAGTCTGCTTGAAAGAAAACTTTTATACTTTTGACACCATAATAGTCATAGGAGAAAAAATGAAAAAGAGATTGTTAAGCTGCACTGCCAGTGATATTAGGAAAATGTCGGCTCTTGACTTGAAAAATTCAATTATAGCAAGTGAAAGCAGAACCATACTTGGAGAAACAGTTGTTACTGCGGCTCCGCTTTTTGAAGATGTTACCAATGCCGAGGTGATGTCTGCATTTGGAGCAGATTTACTTTTATTAAATGAATATGATGTGTTTACAAAATATATCAACGGACTTGATGAGGCTGAGCCAATTAAGTTTATTAAGCATTTGACAGGGAAGCCTGTAGGTATAAACTTAGAGCCTGTGGAAGAAAATGTGGACAGTGTGGAAGATTTGATTACACTTCCTGCCGGCAGAAGGGCTACAAAAGAGACTTTTATAGAGGCGGCAAGGCAGGGAATAGACTTCATCCTACTCACGGGCAACCCGGCTACAGGAGTGTCAAACTCAGGGATAATGGCTGCTATTGAAGTTGCTAAAAAGTATTTTAGTGGCCTTGTTTTTACCGGGAAAATGCACGCGGCAGGGCTTTCTGAGAAAATTCTCTCTGAGGAAGTTATACTTGGCTTTATGGATAAGGGTGCGGACGGGGTGCTTATACCCGCAGTGGGAACAGCTCCGGGCATAGGAGAAGCTGAGTCTTCTGAGATAGTAGCCAAGGTAAAGGCTAGGGGTGGAATTACCATAAGTGCAGTTGGCACTAGTCAGGAAAGTGCGGATGCTGATACCATTCGCCAGATAGGACTGTGTAACAAGAGGATAGGCTTTGATGTGCACCACCTTGGAGACGGAGGATATGGCAGAGTACCGGATCCTGAAAACCTCATGGCACTTTCAATTTGCATAAGGGGAAAGAGACATACCTATATGAAGATGAGCAGATCTCTCAACAGATAAGGTTTGCAGAAAAAGTAAAATCCATACTAATGTGGACTTTACTTTTTCAAATAACAAAAAAATAATAAAGGTGAATTGCAAAAGTAACTTCCACACCTAAGGTTTAATTTTTTATTTTAGATACGGTATGGAAATTACTTTTTACAAATTTTACATAAATTAAGAGCTAGATGTATACATTATCTGAAAAAAATGCTATAATCAGCCTTACAGGAAGAACATGACCTAATTTTTTTCATAGCAAACAGGAGTCGAAGTTACTTTCCAAAACTGGGAATAAGTAAAATCCACCCTTTATATATGGGCTAGAAGTTCATCTTTTAACCGGTGAGTTCCTTTTTATTTGCCTAAGAGCTTAGGGGTTAGGGGTAATTTCATCCGGTGAAATTTTTTTGAATACCTAAGCTCTTTAATATTTTTTGCCGTATTGAAATGCAAAAAAATATCATAAGAGCTTTTGTTTCCGAGCTTCGCCCTTGAATATGAATTGATGTGGCTCATCATCAGGTTTATGTCTTCCTGTGTGTAATTACTAAAATCCACACCCTTCGGTATTATCCTTCTTATCATTTCATGGTTGTTTTTCACAGCCGCCCTTCTGGTAAGGTGAAGAAGGGTCGCAGTAAAAATACCCTAAGTCTCCTGTTTCCCTGTGCATCAAACTCCAGTGCCTGCGGATTTGAAAAATTCACTTCCGTTGTCTAACAGCAGCACATCAAATATTTTTCCCGAAAAATATCAGGGTCTCAGTTCAATATACAGCCTTTCAAATATCTCCGTAACAGAATGTGAGTCATTGTAGTTTCTCAGAAAAAAGCAAGCTGCAGGTTCTGCTGTACAAAGAAGAGAGTGAGAAGTACTTTCCCGCCCTTTACCCCTTCTACACTGTCGCCTTCACATACGACTGAATCGGGGTTTTTCTTCAATAAACTTCAGGAAGTCCTCATAAGTCCTTCCCTTCCTGCACTCTTTATCCACTTTCAAAGATTTGCTTTTATTTTTTCTCGGACGCATTCTTATAGTGCGTGGCATGTCAATGTTTCTGGCAAAAAACAGACTGTTGTTTATATATTTATAGAGAGTCCTGTCGGAAACCATGATTTCATCAGAATGGTTGATTGTTATATGTCTTATGGATTGCCCTTTTAACAGGAGTGGACTTACAATGCCGTCTATATATTCCCTTTCGTTTTCTGTAAGGTTAAACCCTGTTCTTGATTCAGACAGTGATTTTCTATATCTTGCCTCAGCTTCCTTTGCCTTGTAAAATCTTTTTTCAAGGCGGCACCTGTTTCTGTCAGGGCATCCGTTACATACATAAGGTGGATTAAGAAGTTTAGGGCAGATATGTCTGACATAATCATCACACAGTGGCATGCATTTCCCGCAGCTTCCGCATGTTCTGTTTTTGTTAAGGCAGTGACTGCATACAAATCTTTTTTTACATGATCTGTCCACTGAATGCAGACAGTCATTAAAAGACCTGCCGTATGAGCCTGTCTGTTCAGTAATTATGTTTTTTTTATTTCTTTTGAAACAGTTGTGTTGTCTTTTCCTATAGCCAAAGCAATCTTATTAAAGCTCATTTTTTTAGAAAGCATGATTTCTATGTCAGAACGCTGGCTTAAAGAAAGATGTGAATGTTTTCCCATAATTAAAATATTCCTTTCAGTTTGTATATAAAACCCTAACCTGATGAATCTAACCCAATATATATTTTAATCATGGAATCAGTAAAGTCCATAGTTAAAGATGTGGTGTATGGAAAAAGTAAAATCCATACTAATATGGAATTTACTTTTTCAAATAACATATATTTTATATATCATTGACATTATATTGACTATGCGTGGTTATAGCGTTATAATTATCATTGGCATTAATTCAATATATTTTTGGAGGGTAATTATGAAAAGCATTAAAATGGAACTCACAATTAAGTACACAGCTCTAATTTCTATTATTATTTTCATTCTTGCAATAGTATCCATAAGTTTAAGCAAACAGATGCTGAATACACATATTAAGGATACAAAATTAGACAGCAATTTAAAAATCTTTAAGGAATTTATTAAACAGGATTATAACGGATTTAAAATGGCAGACGGCGAGCTAGTCGGCGAAAACGGTAAACCTATCCGTGATAATTATGATTTGGTAGACAAGATGAGCGAAATGACATCTGATGTATTTACTGTATTTAGTGCCAAAAACGGTGATTTTGAGAGAATAAGCACTAATATCAAAACAGAAAGTGGATCTAGAGCTGTAGGGACAACCCTGGATAAGAGTTCTGATGCCTATAAGCATGTTTCAAACGGAGAAAATTACATAGGATCCGGTCAAATTTTAGGGGATTCCTATATTGGGGCTTACGAGCCAATATCTGCAAATGGTACTGTTATTGCTATTCTATTTACCGGTGTATCCCAAAAGAGCATTGACAGTCAGGCTAAAGCCGGTATAACCAGGTTAGCACTTTGGATTATTGTGCTTGCTCTTATATCTATTGCTGCAAGTATCGTTATAACTATATTTATCTCTAACAGTATAGTTAAACCTATTCGTAAAATATCTGCTATTGCTGCAGAAATCTCAAATGCCAATCTCTGTGTTACCTTTGATGAAAGATATCAAGAGAAGAAACGAAATTGGTGATGTAACCAGAGCTATGTCCAATATGGCTGAAAATCTTAGGTCAATAGTCAATCATATCACAGACCATTCACAAAACACTGCTGCTACAGCGGAAGAATTAACTGCCACAGCTCAGAGTACTAACGAATCTGCCAGCAGTGTAGCTGAATCTGTAAGCGCAATTTCCAAACAGGCTAGAGAACAGGCTAAAGAAATACAGGTTGCTGCTGACAGTGTTGAAAGTACAAGCAGCTTGGTTCAAAATATGATTACGGAATTAGACGAGCTCTCCAATGCTATTGAAAATATTAATGCAAAGAAAAACGAAGGAAAGAAGGCTCTATATGAGCTTATCAGACTCACTAATGAAAACTCTAAAGATGCGGCTAACATAAGCAATGTAATTGTAGAAACAAATGAGAGTGCTGAAAGAATATCTAAGGCAAGTGATATGATTCAGTCTATATCAGAACAAACTAATCTTCTTGCATTAAATGCAGCCATTGAAGCCGCAAGAGCCGGAGAATCCGGAAAAGGATTTGCAGTTGTTGCGGAAGAAATCAGAAAACTTGCTGAGAATTCTGCTGTATTTACAGATGAAATCAAGGGCATCATTCAAGACTTAATGACAAAGACACGGAATGCGGTGGACATAATCGGAACTGTTGTAGACAAAATGAATGAACAGAATGAAAATACTGAACTTACAGGCGAAAAGTTTAATGAAATTGAACATGCCGTAGAACTTAGTAATACAATAGTTAACAAGGTTAAGGAATCTTCTGAAGAGATTGAAACAAGCAATAATGCTATTACTGAAGTTACCAAGAACTTAATTTCGATTGCCGAGCAGAATGCACTTACCTCCGCTGAAGCACTGGAAAGTGTGGAGTCACAGGTTTCTTCAATCGGTGATATTTCAAATGCAAGTGAAAACCTCGCAACAATTGCAACAAATCTTCAGGGAGAAGTTGCTGAATTTCAGATTTAATACCAGTTCATAATCTAAAACAACCCCATAACCACAGATACGGTTGTGAATTCCATCGTGTTAGAATTTACAAAGTATTATGATTATGGGGTTATTATTATTTTACACATCCTTAACCCTCAAAGCCCTTATAGCATTGAGCACCGCAATCACCATTACGCCGACATCCGCAAAGATTGCAAACCACATATTGGCTATGCCTGCAGCACCGAGTAAGAGGCAGCCAAACTTAATCACAAGTGCAAATACAATGTTCTGATACACTATTCCAAGGCATTTTTTGGAGATTTTAATGGCCTTTGCTATCTGCATAGGGTTGTCGTCCATCAGCACTACATCTGCTGCCTCTATCGCAGCATCTGAGCCCATAGCACCCATGGCTATACCTATGTCTGCCCTTGTAAGCACAGGAGCATCGTTTATTCCATCACCCACAAAGGCAAGCTTTTCCCTGTCTGACTTCCCACTTAAAAGCTCTTCAACCTTAGATACTTTGTCTGCAGGAAGAAGCTCGCTGTATACCTCATCTACATTAAGAAGCTCTGCCGCCTGCTCTGCAGCTTTCTTTCTGTCTCCGGTTAACATTATTGTCTTTCTTACTCCGGCTTTTTTTAGCTCATCTATAGCGGTCTTAGCATTAGGCTTCACTACATCAGATATTACAATATGCCCTGAGTATTCTCCATCAATAGCCATATGTACTATGGTTCCTGATAAATGACATTCGTGGTAAGGAATATTCAGTCTCTCCATCAGCTTTCCATTGCCTACAGCCACATCACTTCCGTCAACCTTTGCAAGTACTCCCTCTCCGCTTATCTCTTCGATATCCGTCACACGAGACCGGTCAATTTCCTTTCCATAAGCCATTTTAAGGCTCTTGCTGATAGGATGGGAGGAGGCACATTCTGCAAGGGCTGCATACTCTATAAGCCTAGCATTTTCCATCTCACTGTGATGAACCGCACTCACCTCAAACACTCCCTTAGTCAGGGTTCCTGTCTTGTCAAAGGCAACAATCTTAGTCTGAGACAGGGTTTCAAGGAAGTTCGAGCCTTTTACCAGTATGCCCTCCTTACTTGCACAACCTATTCCTGCAAAGAAGCTAAGAGGTACACTTATTACTAAGGCACAGGGACAGCTTATTACAAGAAAGGTAAGTGCCCTATATACCCATACATCAAAGTCAGGGGAAAGGTTTAAGAAACATTCTCACAAGCGGAGGGATAAGAGCAAGTGCAAGTGCGCTATAGCATACAAAAGGAGTGTACACCATTGCAAACTTTGAAATGAACTTCTCAGACTTTGACTTTCTAGTTCCGCTATTCTCCACAAGCTCCAGTATCTTAGACACTGTAGACTCACCAAACTCCTTGGTTGTCCTAACCTTTAGCACTCCATTTATATTAATACAGCCACTTATAATCTCATCACCCTCTTTAACATCTCTTGGCAGGCTCTCTCCTGTGAGTGCACTGGTATTGAGGCTTGAATTTCCCTCTATAACGACGCCGTCAAGAGGTACTTTTTCTCCAGGCTGAACTACTATTACACTTCCTATGGCTACCTCATCAGGAGATACCCGGCTAATCTGACCGTCTTCCAAAAGATTCGCATAGTCAGGGCGGATGTCCATAAGCTCGCTGATATTTTTACGGCTCCTTCTCACTGCATAACTTTGGAAAAGCTCTCCTATCTGATAGAACAGCATAACTGCAATCGCCTCATTATAGTCTGCACTCTTCTCATAGATAGCCAAGGCAAAGGCTCCAATTGTAGCAACTGCCATCAGGAAGTTATCATCAAATACCCTCCTGTTTAGCATCCCTATTCCTGCTTTTTTAAGTATGTCATAGCCGATTATGACATATGCCACAAGGTAGAGACCTAAGTTTATCACTCCCTTAATGTGGAGCAGGTTCAGCGCCACAAGAAGGACTATTGTAATAAGTATTCTGATGAGCATTTTTTTCTGTTTCTTATTCATACCGCTCCTTTTAAGTTTCTATTTCACCACTGATTCTATTAAGTTTCCAGTCACAGCCATACAGTACATTCTGATAAATCTATTACCTTACTTTAGATTTTATTAGATTTCTATCTCACAGTCAGGCTCCACCTTCCTGCAGGCCTTAAGTACCTCTTTCATCACAGCCTTTTCATTCTGTCCGTCTTCAAACTCAACAAGCATCTTCTGAGCCATAAAATTCACTGCGGCATCCTTTACTCCGGCAGTCTTCTTTGCGACATCCTCCATAAGGTTGGCACAGTTAGCGCAATCAACTTCGATTTCATAGGTTTTCTTCATAATAATCTCCCTTCATCAGTTTTTATTTATTAAACGATTAAATATATGTTTAATTGTTGTTATTATATTATCACTCTTCTTCCATCTTGTCAAGCTGATTTTTGGGGACTTATCTTCCTTACTTACTTGACAAAATTGTTTAAAAGTATTATTCTTAAGTTGAGAATAATAAACAATGTAATACTATTATATTTAAGAAAACAGTGAGGTGATAAAATGGATTTTTCAAACGGAGAACTTACAGTAATGGAAATGTTGTGGAAGGGAGACTGTCTGGATGAAAACGGAGAGATTCAGGCATTAGAATTATCTAAGTTATTAAATGAACAATATGGCTTCGGTAAGACTTCCTGCTACACATTTTTTGGAAGGCTGCTTGAAAAGGGGGCAATAACAAGGCGGTATCCGAAGTACACCATAAAGCCGCTTATTTCAAGAGAGGACGCACTTAGAAAGCTGCAGCAGGAAGCAATAGATAGATTATTTAAAGGTTCGATTATAAATGTCTGTCAGGCATTTTTCAGTGAGAAAAAAGTAAGTAAAAAAGAGCTGGAAGAAATGAGAAAATTAATCGACAGTTTTGATGAAGAGGAATAATATGGTTAATTTGATTCTATCTACAGCCTTAAACAGGAGTATAAAAAGTATTTTCATACTTGCAATTATACTTTTTATAAGGAAAATACTTAACACAAAAAGCATTAGATGGGCAAATATTATTTTATGGATGATATTTTTTGTGTACCTGCTATTTCCACGCTCAGTTTTAATTACAGTTACAGACTTTGAAAAGTGCGGATGGCTGCAGGATATATTACGCTTAATGTCTGTTATAAGCGGACACATAAAGAAAATTGAAAAAGAGGCAGGTTATATATTATCTCCAATTAACCGGATGTTTGTTACCGGACTGGTTCTTATATATGCAGGAGTACAGATAATAAAAAGAAACAGGACAATGAGAGGCTCTGTAATAATAGAAAGGGGCGGTAAAGCGGATGATTATTTAAGCTTATTTAATCTAAGAAGGAAAGTAGATATTTTCATAAATGATAAAATAGCAAGTCCGGTTACTTATGGGATAATTCACCCTAAGATAGTGCTGCAAAGCTATATATTTGAAGATGATGAACTGTTAAAGTATGTGCTTATCCACGAACTGACGCATATTAAGAAATTTGACATAGCTTTCAGCCATTTGAAAAATTTGATTATGTGTATAAATTGGTATAACCCATTTATATTAGGAGCAGCAAAATACATTGAAGATGATATTGAAATACTGTGTGACAAGCTGGTTATAAAAAAGGCCGGAGATACCAGAGAACACAGAAAAGAGTATTGCATGGCAATGTTGAAGCTGACCGAACGAAATGAAAACAGCAGGTTTGTATTAAAACTGCACCCTACAAAAGAAAGAATAATAGTTATAAAAAAATGGAGAAGAACAGTATTGGGAATGGCTGCTTTTGCTGTAGCTGTCGGAGCGTCAATAACATCATTTGTAGAAGTCAGGGCTATTGAAGCAAATCAGGTAACAGCAAACATAGAGTCTTCCTACACTCCTATAAACGAAGATAATAAGGTAGAGGAAATCACTGAAAAAGAATATATAAAATTAATGGAAAAGCAGGCGGAAATAGTTCCATATATTGCTGATATAAATGGAAAAGAGACTTTAGAAGAATTAAGCCACAAAAAATATAAATTTGACATGTCATCATGGACAAGTGCCAGCCATGATGGGTTTTACAGTAAAAATGAGTAATATGTCATCAAAAGACAGTATAGATTATGAAATAATTATAAAAGAAAAAGACAATCTAATTTATCAAAAATAGATTTTTATAAAGAGGCTGTATTAAAAATCCAGGCACAGGATGGAAGCAGCTATGAGGTTATTGTAGTTAATGACTCAGTAAGTACATTGAAGTATAATATCAAGATAAAAAGTTATATAAGGTAACTTTTTGGGAAGGCGGCTATTTATGAAAAGTATAATTCCAATGACATATAAGAACACAGATGAATACAGTTTGAATAATGCTTCGAAAAAAATTTTTAGAATAACTAAAAGAAAAGTATTCTATTTCCTACTTATACTTTCTTTGCTAATGTTATTGATAGGAGTAATCCTTCCAGGCAAAATAGTAGATTCGGGTATTTTTTCCATTACATTGGGTGATTATAAATTTGACCTTAGAGCCAGATTACTGACAGGAGCCTTTGGTTTATGGGCATGGATAATAATATATGGTTTTTTTATAAAAAAGAAGCCTTTGGAATGGATAATCATGAGTTGTTTTGTTTATACCCCATTTAATATTAATTTTAGTTATGAAGGAGTATTCTCATGGTATAGGGTTTATGTTGAGGATGTATTTGGGAATCCTTAGCTTTTGGAGTATAGTAATAGGAGGTTAATGTCATTTGTTTTCCTTTTTCATCGATTAGATAGTGTTTGCCCTTATTTGCCTGAGTTTTACAACCTGTTCTTGCTGCTTATACTAATCACATGGGAGAGTTTACATATTCCTCTAGCATACTCTCCTGGTAGGCTGCACGCCCCTCTTCTCTCATAAGTTCTGCAATTTTTAGGAGAGTATTATCCCTAACCCCATCCAGCTTTTTAATTCTTTGGTTTGTAAGCTTCTCTTCCGACATATACTTTAGATATATGTCCGGTTCATACTTCCAAAATGCCAGCCTATCTCCATATCTTTTCTTAAGTCTTTCAGCTATAAGAAGGCCTTCAGGATCAAAGTCTCCTGCATAAGAAAATACTGTATTTTTGTCAAACAGGTCTAAAAGCATAAATACTGCCCTTCTTATCTGTCCATAGCTGCATATGAAGGCCCGCTCCGGAAAACGGCTTATAAGTATGGAAATACTGCCGGATTCTCAACTATATATATCCTTCCATCTAAGCTGTTTGTAAATGTTTCTTCCAGATTCACAAGTGTGAGTAGGCTTAACTTAACCGGTTCTTTCTGGTGAAGAAAGCCTTCCATCCCCTGATGCAGGCTTTTATCCACACATCTTCCTCTTATTCCATAAGCTATTACATCATTCGACAGATTATCCTTTATAAGTCCTGCCTTAAACAACACATTACTTCTGTTCTCAGCTTCTGATAAATAATCCTCATATCCGAAGCGAAAATAATCTCTAAGAAATGCTGTAAGAAGATTCCCTGCCAAGGTGTTATCATCAAAAAAATGCGGATTTCCGGCAGTTTGTGCGGCAAACACAGCAAGAAGTTCTTTCTTTTTACCTCCCTGAAAGTAAGGCAGCATAGGAATTGCTTTAATTAGCTTTTGTAAAGTAACCTTAAGCTCCTCTTTATCTGCATTGTAGCTCCTTGCAATGACCACTGCACCATCTGCACCTGTGCAAAAGACCCCGGTTAACCATTCCTTTATATATGCTTTATCTGTATATCCCGTCAGTTCTGCCAGATATTCTGCTCTTTTGCCCTCGTTCTCTTCGCTCTTTTCCTTGTTGGTACGAAGCTTTATCCCAAAGTAGTGGGTAATTATATCTAGGGTAGTTAGACTACTAAATCTGCTTTTTTGTAAGGCCTTTTCAAATAATTTTGCAGAAACTCTTACCTCTTCTTCTGATGTAAAGTCCTTCATCAAAAAGCCTGATAGATCCTCTTTATCACCTGCGCTAAGTCCTGTAAGCACTGCTATCCCGCCTATCTTTCCATGACTTTCATATTTCTTTTTAAATTCATTAAATAGCTTTTCATAGACAGGCTTTTTCTTAAAATACTCTACCGCTTCATTTATCTCAGACAAAATTAGCCCCTTTCACTTACGCCATCAACCAGTTCTCTCCTTGTTCCATTCCATCTGTATCTGATAACTGTTACATACTTTGCATTTTCAGGCCTTACAAGCTGATAGATAGCAAGAGCAGGAACGGTATCATAATCTCCCCACAGACTTTGTGAGTTAATCACGAAGTTGAACTCAAACTCCGACATCAGCCTAAACATATCCCTGATATTGGTCTCGTCAACTCCTGCAAAGGCCTCATCCAGTGCCACGAGTCTAGGCGCATCCTCTCTTGCTCCCTGGTACTTGGCAACAACTGCTGAAACAGCGGCACATACATGGCCATAGCCTTCTCTCCACCACTAAAGGTAAAGAATACCCTATCCGTTAACTCCTTCTTGTTCTCTCCTGCCCTCTGATACATCAGGGTGAACTCATACCATTTCCTATAGTCAAGTATATCCCTTATGACCGCATAAAAGCTCTTCATTCCGCCTGATTCTTCTGCTGCCTTCTTTGCTTCATTTATCTTAGAGCGAAAATGCCCCGACAGATTAGCGGAGTCCTCAGGCCTAAGTATCTCCTCATCCCTCATAAGTATATCAACCAAGACCTTCGTCCCAAGCTCCTCTTCCTTTTCTGCCTTCTTTGGCTTCCAAGCGTCATAGAGGCTTCCGTTCTTACTAGCGGTATCTCATTAAGCCTTTTTTCTATACTGTCAATCCTATCCTTTATCTTATCATAATCAGTAAGCTTTAACTGCTCCCTTACCGAATCAAGCCTTGCCCTTATATCCTTAAGCTCGGCTCTGTCTGTAGAGAGTTCATAGCGTATATTATCAAGGTACTCTTCTACCTCAAGAAGATTTGTCTCCTTGGAGTATATCAAGTCAAGCTTTGCAAGGTATCCTTTGTGCGAAGAAGATAGATTAACAAGCAGAACTCTATAATCCTCAAGGGCTGTATTAAGTTCTTCAAACAGGCGAAGGTTTGCCTTTACATAACATTTTCCACAAGCTTCATGTGCTGCAAGCCTTATTTCATCCAAAGCTTTTTTCTCACTGTCTAGCTCCGTTTTAAGCCTTGCTATATCCTCTAGTATCCCCTTAAGCCTTTCCCTTACTTTATTTAATTCTCCAAGAGCTGTATTCATACTGTCAGGCTTTGGAAAACTCTCCCATTCCTTATTAAGCTCTTCCTCCCTCGCCTGTATTATCCTAAGATTTTCTTCCTTAAGCCTTATTTCCTCCTGTAAATTCCTAATATCATTCTCAAGCTCATTTATTTTTTCAATCCTGTAGTTTTCTCTGGAAAGTGCTCCTATGAAGCTTGCCTTATATTCTCCTGTGGTTTTTCCCTCTATTACTCCCAGTCCATAGCTTCCATTCTCACCTATCCAGGTTCCGCTGTTTTCGGTTTTCTTTAGGGAAACGCTTGAAAGAGCTGCATTTATCTTAAAATTTGAAAAGATATTATTGTACTCTTCCTCGATTTCAAATTTGTTAAGTATATTATCATTTACAGCCTTAACATCATCAAAAATATACCTGTCACCAACTCCCTTGTCAACAGCCAGCACCTTTTCCCTGTCCTTACCCGAAACTATGATGGCATCAAGGATTCCCATGTCAAGCAGAGCCTCTTCAAGACTGTTCCTCTCGTCTTCCGCAAGGTTTGCTGCAAAGTCCACTGTCTTGTAAAAGTTTAAGAATTCAATACCCTCTGACCTTAGTTTTTCTCTATTTTTTATTACACTTTCCGCTCTTAATGGCTCTGGGTCTTTTTTATTCTGCCACTCTGTTAGTTCTAACTCCTTACCTTTTATTTCTTCTTTTAGAGCAAGGGTCTCATTATCTATTCTTAGCTTCTTCTCAAAGATTTCTCCGTAAACTCTTTCATAAGCGGGCTTTAGAATATTTTTTATATCATAATAATTCTTGTTTTCGTCATAGTATTCTATTTCTCTTTCTATACCCTGTAAGTGTGCAGTATCGACATGTAACTCTACATTCCCCTTTTCCCAGGCATATACCTCCTCCGTAAGCCTTTGCTTTTCGTCATGTAAGAGTGTCTCACACTGCCTCTCGGTCTTTTCTAAATCATCCTGCTTACTCTTATATTCATCAAAGACTTTTAGGACTCTGTCATATTTATCACTTTGTTTTGCCTCCTCTTCAAGAAGCCTCTTTCCTTCCTTTGCCTTTGCAGCATAGTCCTCGAAGGTCTTGGTGTGAGGCTCAAAAGAATATTTTTCATTTTTATTCTTTTCAAGCTCCTCCCTCATAAAAGCAAAATCATCAAAAGGTACTGACTCAAGCTCCTCTTCCATCTCATTAAGGGTAGACTCACAGGCCTCCCACAACGATTCTGCCTCATCTTTGTCTTCTCTAATCTCCTTTTGTAGGCTTCTCTCCCTTTCCTTCTTATCCTCTTCCCTCTTCTCTTTATCCTTTATGGTATCTTCCAAAGACAGGGCTTTGCCTTCAAGTCTTCCTTCATTTTCCTTAAGCTTTACTATCTCTTCACTTCCTAAGGAGTTTTTCTCTTCCTTTAATCTGTTTTCTTCACTCTCAAGCTCTTTTAACACAGTATCTTTTGATTCAATCTCCCTTTTTACATCTTCAAGCCTCTTTTGACTCTCTGTTTCTTCTTTTTTAAGTTTTTTGTAATCACCTTCCGCTTCCAAAAGAAAGCCTGCCTTGTTAAAAAGCACAACTTCGTTATATAGCTTATATACTTTTTCTATCTGTTTCGCCGAAGCAAGGCTATCCTGCAGATTCTCAAGGTTTAGCTTAGTCTCATCCATCTTCTCAATTGCATCTGACATAGGCTTTAAGTCATCATCTGAAAGAGGCTGCAAAGAACCGCTAAGTATCTCACTTATAAGGGTGGGCTTGAGGTCTTTAGACAGCTTTGGCGCTCTAAGCCTTATAAGTATATCTATAAGTTCCTTATATTCATCTTCATTTTCAAACCCAAAAAGTGTCTTATTTACCGCAGTCAAGTACTCACTCTGGCTCTCCATCACCCTTCCGCCCTCTGCTAACTTGTTTAAGCTCAGTCTTTGAAAGGGTAATCTTGCCATCCATTTCCTTGTACAAAAGTATATCTTTCCCTATCCTTCTGCTGTCGGTAATCTGAAAATACCACGACTCTAAGGATTTATTTTTCCTTGCCCTTATGCCTATACCAAAGGATGCATACTCTTCATTTTCCTCTCTTTTAAGCTCCATATAGAGGTATCCTGTACGCTCTTCCCTGTCATCATCCTCTTCAAGAAGATAGTTCTCCATTTTCCTTGCCTTTGTGCCAAAGGCATCAAGTCTCTCAGGTCTCATATTTCCGTCTAAAAGCAGGGGGATGAGGCTCTGCATGGTTACAGACTTGCCTGAGCCATTTGCTCCCCTAAGGAGCATCCTCCCATCATCAAATACAAATTCCTCGTCATTATAATACCAAAAATCCACAAGTCCTACCCTGTTTATCTTCCAGTTGCTATTCATCTGCCTCTCCTTACTTTTCCTATTCCACATCGCTACACCAAACTTATTGCTAAGAGTGTTAACTCCTTCACTTATAACTGCTGCTTTTTACTATATCTATACAGTGTCCGTCTACACCTCTGTTGCTAAATAATCCTTTGGATATCTTCCTGCCACCTTACCTACGATTGGATTGATTCTTACATCGCCGCCAATAAATTCTACAAATTGAAGCTCCTTCATATACTCTGCTGCCACAGTGCATAATTCCTTAGTTGTCATATCCCTGTAGGTCTTTGCAAATCCACTTCCATACAGCCTTTTTGTTTCCTCAATCAGCTCATTAAAGCTTTCTAGCGATAAAATAATGCTTTCATCTATACCCGGTGTAAGTTTATTTTCATCTATTCTCTTAAGAATCAGGTCATTTACAAGGAGTACTATATCAGATAATGTATTGTCCTCAGGAAATGACCTCCCTAGTCTTGAACCCTCGTTTAACACCAGGTAGGCACTTGATTTATGCAAATGAAGACTACAGTCAAACAGTCCCTCAAAGTCATCTGCTATTATCCCCCTGAAATTTCTTATATAGTTAAAATCCTCTTCCGTCTCTTCATTCCTATAAAGCCCGGGCGAGAGCAAGAGCTTTCTGTAGACTCTCTGCCTGCGCACTATTCCCCTGTCTTCGTTGGTATCTATAAAGTCTCCCTCTTCAAATTCAGATATAGACTTGAAGCTTGATATGTCCTTAGTGAAATTCCTTACAAAATACCTGGATGCTCCCGTATTTTCATATAGCACTTCACTTACCCCATCCTTAGCAAAGTCTTCTTCATTGCCATCGTTAAGCTCTAATATTCCTGACGAGACCAGATACTTCATAACTTTGACAAGATACTTTCTACTTCTGTAGACTGTCCAGTCAACCTGCTCCACCTCTACCGTTGTCTGTATGTATTCTGTAAGCTCTGAAAGGACAAACTGCTCTCCCATATCCTTTTCTTCTAAAAACATAAGGGTAGTCAGGAAAATCACATATTCCATCTTGTCGCCAAATTCCCTTATTCCCATCCAGCTTTCAGCTACAGCGGGGATTTTCTCAAGCTTTATAAGATATGGATTGACAATCACCTGAAATCCAAGCTTCTCTATCAAAAACTGCTTAAACTTAGGCAGCTCATCTCTTACAGAATAATACAGCTCCCTATCCTTTGACTTTAATATCCATCTTTTACTAAGCAATACTTCCAACGCCTTCATCTATTTCATCCTCAAATATAATTTCATAAGACGGCATATACAGCACTCCGTCTTCACTTTTAATCTCACACATTTCATCCTTAACAGGATATATAAGCCTAAACCTTTTACCCTCTTCAGTCTTGCCTCTGCCGCTTTTATTTTCCAAGGCCTTTGATATCCAAGTTAAGAATACATCCCTTACAAAAGGAGTTATCTCAGGTAAGTCCTTAAATACAAGCTTTCCATCTTTTATATAGCTTTTTAAGAGCTCTCTTTCAGCTGCAAGCTTTTCTATGGTTGCAAGCCTAAGTTCTTCTTTTTCCTTATAGTTATCCTTAATTCCGCTTCTTTTTGCCTTTTCCCTATAAGTCCTAACCCTTGGTATAACAGTTTTTATAGAAGCCTTTTCTTCATATACTCCACTGTTTATGCTCTCTGTCTGCCTTTCTCCTATTCCCTTTAAGTGGAGTACTGTCTCTGTACCAAAGACGAGTCCGGCAAAGCAGTGGGCCTCATTTATATCCTCACACTCATAAAATATCTCTGCCAGCTTTTTGTATTCTTCCCTCCTGTTGGCACTGCTGCCCCCGCTCTCGCTTATCCTCGCTGCATAACCCGTTATTTTGCGGATTATCTCATTGGTTGTATCAAAGACCTTAACTACCTCGGACTCCTTGTTGCCATCACTTACAAACCAGTCTTTTATACTATTAAATCTTCCCTTTATATTATCAAGAATTATCTCCACATCCACAACAGTTTCAAGCCTTGGGATAGATAACTCATACTGAAATATCCTGTTTATAAGCGACTCTACCATTGTTTCCTCAAAACCCTTGATGATAGCCTCAATAATCCCTACATTTGTCTGAAGTCCCTTTACAAAACTCCTCAGATATTCAATCAATCTGTCCTTAAACACCAAGAATTCCTTTGTACGCATAAGGTTTTCAGCCTTTACACTGTTTAGCTCCCTCATATAGTCCTGATAATTCTGATTAAGCCTCTTAAAGTCATTGTTTAAATCATTCCAGTACGAATACAGCTTCTCATCATCTTCCTCTAACATCGAAGGAAGACTTGCCAGGCTCATCCTTATTCTCTCAAGGAGGCTCGGCTCTAAGGAAGAGCTTTCTATGAAGAGGTTCTCTATCCTTATTATCATTCGCTCTATTTCGACTGCTGTCTCGGATAGCTGATAACGGAATTTTTTATTGGCAAATTCTTCCAGAGTTGCTGCCCTTCTTGTATCCTGCATAGCAAGAAGGTTGCCCCATTCAGTAAGAGTCTTTAAGTCCTGCTTACACTGTTCAATACTGTATTCTGCAAAATATGCATCTTCTTTTAGTTCCTCAAAGACCTCTTCCTGATATAACCAGTATTTTAGTTTTTCATAATTTAAATAAAAAAGCCTGATAATGGGGCGGTATCTATCGGAATTGTCCACATTCAGATACTTCGCCTCCACTACAGGCTTCTTAATAATCTCACTGACCTTCATAAGCGTTTCCCTTCTCAAGTTATATAAACTCTTAACTAAATTATACGCTTATTATATGGCAAATACCCCATTTTTACAATGTCCCTTTAGAGGCTATTTCCTTCTCTTTTGTTTTTGCGATGCTCTAGTTTACTAGATTTAACCTCCCTCTTGTCTTAAGGTATTTCGTATGCGATAATGTATATAGAATCGTTAGAAAAGAATTGGGGGCTATATATGGAGACTTCAAAGCTTATACGCATTAATGAGTCTATAACTCTTTATCATGGCTCAAAATCAGGCATTAAGGGGAATATTACACCCACAAGCAGAGAACACTGCGATTTTGGAAAAGGATTCTATATGGGCACCGAAAAATCACAGCCTCTCACACTAATTTGCAATTATCCAAATGCCAGCCTTTATACCCTAAATCTGGATTTAACAGGTCTTGATATTTTAGATTTGAATCTGGATTTAGACTGGGCACTGTTTGTAGCATATAATCGTGGCAAAATGGACCTTATTAAAGGCTCTTCGCTATACAACAGGTATGCTGACTTAGGTAAACTGTGATATAATAAAAGGCTATATTGCAAATGACAGAATGTTTATCGTATTAGACCGCTTTTTCAGTGGGATAATCACTGATATTGCACTTATTCACAGCCTTTCAGCCTTAAAGCTCGGTGAGCAGTATGCAGCCTTAACCAAGAAAGCCTGCGATAAAATTGAAATTATTAACAGCCAAGTCTTAACAGCTTGCGAGCGTGAAAACTTAAAGCAAGAAAGCGAAATAAATCGTTCAAAAGGTGTTAGTTTAGCCGAGGAAATCTGTAGAAAATACAGGCGAGAGGGCAGATTTTTTGATGAAATCTTAAATATGGAGAATTGAGATGAAAAATTTTACACTCGAAAAAATGCAGCTCTGTGATATACAGGGAAGACTTTTTGAACTTGCACTAAAAAAGGGTTATGACTGTCCTTCTTTCATAGAAGCCTTTATGAATAGCAGGGTTGCTGCCTGTCTTGATGATGTTTATGACAGAATGCAGTGGGCAGGCGAAGAATATATGCTCGAAGAACTAGATGACGAAGTAAATGGTCTTAAAAAAGCAGGTACCATTTTTGATAATGAGGTAATGTATTGGACGGGCTATTGCTACCGTTATTGGCATTATTATACAAATGAGTCAAGCAAGAGGATATATACAATAGCAGACGCTAAAACCATGAACGAGTGCTGGCAAGGTTTTCACACCCTCGATGTAGAGATGGCAATTGAGAACTTGAAGGAAATATACACTCAAAAACAGGCTATGAATTTTTAATATTCTAACTAACAATTAAACTTATAACAACTTTTTAAGGAGTTACTATGGGAAAAATATTTATAGCTGATGATGAAAAGAATATCAGGGATTTACTTGGCAAATTCCTCGAGGATGCAGGGCACGAAGTCAGGCTTTTTGAAAATGGCGATTCTCTCCTCACAGAGCTTGATAATTCAGTCCCTGATATAGTGGTTTTGGATGTAATGATGCCGGGGATTGACGGTTTTACCGCTTGCAGCAAGATAAGAAAAGCCTATCCGGACATCACCATTCTCCTACTTACTGCAAGGGATACGGATGCAGACTTTATGACAGGATTTACCGCTGGCTGTGACGACTATCTCACCAAGCCATTCTCCCCTCTAAAGCTCACACTCAAGGTAAATGCAATACTTAGTAAGCTTGGTAAAAATGAAAAAAGCACAGATGAAATGGCTTTCGGAGACCTATCCGTTGATGCCTCTTCATTTTCCTGCAGGGTGCTTGACAGCGAGCTTAAGCTTACAAAAACTGAGTTTCAGGTGCTTTCCCTCCTACTTTCCACCCCTGAAAAGGCTGTCTCAAGGGATAAACTCCTTTCCGATATCTGGGGCTGCAGTGAGGTCGAAACAAGGGTTACTGATGACACTATGAAGAGACTTAGAAAAAAGCTGAAAGATGCAGGGAGCAGAGTTCATATTGAAACTATCTGGGGCTTTGGCTTTAAGCTAACCTTATAGGAGGCAGTATGAAAAAGAAAAAACTTTTACACAGAATCTTTGTTGTACCCTCCTTTATAGTGTTATTTTCGCTTCTTGCCGTATTTATCCTCTTTCAGATAATTTCCGACCAGTATGTTAAGGCACTTACAAGTGATGCCCTTAAAAATGAAATGGACAATATTGGAAGTGTTACATTTTTTGCAGAAAATGATGACGAAAATGTGGAAGACACCGCCCTCATAGTTCCTGTCATGCACCTTGTAATAGATGCAGGCGGCAATCTCGTCTCTCCTACTCCGCCTTGGTACTATGATTATGAGGTAAAGACAGCCAGTGCCCTCGCAGGAATAATAGCAGATTCGCCTGATGCCTACAAGGATTCCCACCACAAGCTGAATGTAAACGATAATTTATCTGGTTCAAGCTGGGGATTACAAGGGCTTTATTGAAAATGGTGTCTTCGTTCCTGACAATGAGAGCAAAGACAGCAAGGACTACTATGTACTCTTTTATATCAATATCACCCCTATGCAAAAGTTCATAGACAGGGTTAATCTGGTGCTAATGGCAGCTCTCGTGCTCTCAGGCATTGGCTCCATTTTCTTCCTTTTTCTTACCACTAGACAGGCAAATAAGGACTTTGAGGCTCTTAAAGACTACCTCATTTCTATCGGCAAGAAAGGCAGAGAAAGCCTAGCAAGCCCCAAGTCCAATTATTCTGAAATAGAAGCTGTTATAACGACAGTCAATGAAATGTCTGAAATGCTTGCAGAGAGTGAAAACATACAAAAAAGATTTTTTCAAAATGCCTCCCACGAGCTTAAAACTCCCCTCATGTCCATTCAGGGCTACGCAGAGGGGATTAAGTACCATGTCATACCTAAAGAGGAGGCAACAGATGTCATCCTAAAGGAAAGCGCAAAAATGGCTGACCTTATCAATGAAATCCTCTTCCTTTCCAAGATGGAGGCTTGCGAGCCTGAATTTGAAAATGTAGATATATCGGCAATTATCGCTGAAGCGGCAGACAATTTCAGGCTTATGGCTAAAGAAAAAAATGTAAATATCATCTGTGAAACCAAGACAGCATCAATCGTATCCGCTGATGCCAAGCTCATTGAGAGGCTTATATCCAATCTTCTTTCAAATGGGATAAGATATGCAAAATCAGAGATTAAACTCTCTTGTGAAACTTCTGATAAAGAGACGATTATTAAGGTTTCTGATGATGGAGGCGGCATAGACAAAGAGGATATTCCACATATTTTTGAGAGATTTTACAAAGGAAAGGGAGGTAAGTTTGGCATAGGACTTTCTATGGCAAGCGATATTGCAAAACTCCACAAAGGCAGACTGGAAGTGGCTTCAGGAGAAAATGGAACTACCTTCACTCTCATTTTGCCACAAATTTCCCACACTTTTTCCTAGAACTCCTTACATTTTTAAGGGGATTTTACCTAAATTTCTAAGCTATACTACAGACAGATAAAGGATAACACCTAAGTTATCAAGAATAACACAAATATAGAAAGGACGGTAAATATTATGAAAAAATTATTGGTTTTATTGACAGCAGGAAGTTTGGTTATATCCGGAGCAACAGCAGGTTTAAGTACAGCAAGGGCTGCTGAGACAAAAAAGCCTGTACATACCAATGTGGTTGACAAGGATATGGATATGAAGGAAATTGATGAAAATTTCTTCGTTTATCCTGATCAGATGCTTCCTAAAACAAATCAGATTACAGCTTTGGAGAAGTTCTTAAAAAATGATACTAAGCTTACAAAGGCTGAGAAAAAGTCTTTAATAGAGAACTACAAGAAACTTTTAACTACACTTGAAAACATCGACAAGATCTCTGAAAAGATAAGCAATATCTCGAGCAAACTCACCAACAACTGGGAGATAGAGGATAAGCTTGATGCACTTTCAAACAAATATGTAAATCTTTGGAATAAGGTATATGAGAATGCTACTGACGAAGACCTTGCGATAGAGGACAATATTGATTTCATCAACTCCTCAAAGGTTCTTACCAACAAGGAAAAAGAAACTCTCATCAAGAATCAAAAAGAAATTGATGCTCTAAATGCTCAGTATGACAAACTCTATGACAAGGTTGAAAAAGCTACCAAGGAGCTTACTTCTAAGCTTGATACCCTCTATGACGATTCAGAAAAGCTTATGGATGAAATGCAGCCTTTAGCGGACAAACTCGGCAAGAAATTCAAAGAAAACTTCGGTTTCTGCGATGCTATGGCTTACTAATTTCAACCAAAGATTTACCTATTGCACTTCATGTACAAATGGTTACGCCTATATTACAGGCGTAACCATTATTTCTCCTTTACAAATATGTCAGCATCATTCCCATGTAATTCAATACTATTATTAATCTCTATAATAAATTTTTAGCTGATTTAATCCTATTCAATATCTAACTCTATAGGCTCATCTATCTTTTCACCTACATATTTTCCGTCTTTTTTCCTTTGTTTTACACATTCTGTGAGGAGATATTCTATCTGTCCGTTAAGTGAGCGAAAATCATCCTCTGCCCAAGAGGCCAGTGCATTGTAAAGCTTTTCACCTATTCTTAAAGGTATCTGTTTCTTTGCCATGATTTCCTCTCTTTTTATATGGATTACTTGTTTTCCGCTTGCAAATTCTAATTTGTCGAGTTATATAAACTAACCTAAGTGACGCTCCGAATGATAACATTTCGCTCCGGCATCCGCTTCGCTCCGCCTAATGCGCTCGCTTAGAATTTATCATTCGGAGCTGGCACCACAGATTTATACAAATAATAATTTGTAATGTTTTTTAAAGTTTAATTTCATATCCAAATTCATGCAAAACAAAACCATCATCAAACTTTTCTTCATAGATACCATTAACCCTTTTAAATCCATTCTTAAGATATAATCGAATTGCAGGCTCATTGATATCCACTACAAAAAACCTCAAATATTCTGCTCCTAAATTTTTACTAATATCCTTTGCCTTGTCAAGCATATAACTACCTATACCTTTTTTTGAATATTTCTTATTTACTCCCAGCCGGTCTAAGTAGTATTCTTTATCACTTTTATTTGTCCATTCAACTGACGATTCCCCGGAATTTGTCTGTGTTAAAGCAAAAGCAGACACTACCTCATCCTTGTCAGTTAAAACATAAAGCCGCTTTTTCCTGATATCTTCCTCAAAAAACTCACAGGGGTAAATTTCATCCCAAATTCCCAGGTTTTGCGTCTTTATATCCTCAACAATATCTGCATAAACTCTTTTTAATTGAGGTAAGTCACCTAAAATTGCCAGTCTGAATTCCATTTTCTCCTCTTCTTTTACAACTTCCCTACTTATAAAAAATCCCCGCCAGTTTATCTTCGCTGTCAAAATTTACAGTATAAGTAAGAGTGTTCTTTTCATATTTTGCCTGCTGAACAACAACTGTAAAAGTCTTTCCGCCCTGCTCTACCTTTGTCATCTCGCCTTCAAGGAATTTTTCAAAGTCACCGTTTGATTTTATCTGTGTATATACTTCTGAAAGCTTTTCCTTAGGCAAAGCATTCTTCATAGCCTCATCGCACAGCTCTACAATTTCATCAGACTTTTCTTCATTGAAAAGAGTAATTACATTCTGTGCTTTTTCTATATATTTTTCTTTTTGCCCACTTGATACAGAAGAGTTTTTACCTACATCGGATGATTTATCCGAACAAGCCGCAAATATTATACAAGATAAGCAAAACATTATAACTATGGCAGATAATCTAAATTTTTTCATAACTTCCACTCCATTCTGTTTATTCTTAAGGTTATTGCACCTATAATTACAGTAACTGCAAAGAAAAGCATTTCCAATGCATACGAGCCTATACCAACACTCATTGCAAGCGGTATAAGCATATCACAAATTGAGTGCAGCAAAACAGCCAAAAGCAGATACAGATATTTTTTATTTACCAAAAATCCGTTCCAAATAATAATGGATAATTCTATGTGAATTAGGGTTACGATTACTCTTTCAATTATCCCAAGCGGGCTTATTACCGACAAACCTGAAGATAATATTACAGGTGCAAAAATATATATAATTTCCATAAGCGAATGTCCAAGTCCGAATATTATCGGCTCGGATATTTTCACACCTTCCCTTACAAGGAACCTCCTGAATAAGAACCTAAAAACCTCTTCAAATATACCTGCACTTATAGCAATAAGATAGCCAACAAGCAGAGCATTATTTATTTGAAATATTATAAACTTCGGATTCTTTGTTAAAATGCCAAGCAATGGAATTCTTGTAAGTATCTGTGAAACCAAAAATGATAGGAAGCCAAGCACAAACAGATACAAATATCTTAAAGTTTTCATAACCTTTCTCCCTTTTTATGGTTAATATATAATGATACAAGTGTCAAAAGTATAAAAATTCGATGTAAGCTTGCTTACAAGAGAATTTATCCTCTTTTCCTGTTTTGGTTAACCAAACTAATACAGGCTTCCTGAATTTACTACAGGCTGAGCTTCGTGGTTGCCACAAAGTACTACAAGGAGGTTTGAAACCATTGCAGCCTTTCTCTCCTCATCAAGCTCAACTGTCCCCTTTTCTTCGAGCATTTCAAGTGCCATCTCAACCATGCCTACCGCACCCTCAACTATCACTTTTCTTGCATCAATTATTGCATTTGCCTGCTGCCTCTGAAGCATAGCGGACGCTATCTCAGGTGCATAAGCAAGATAGGTAATTCTTGCCTCTACTATTTCAAGTCCTGCTATCTCAACCTTTTCCTGAATGAGCTTTCTGATACGCTCAGCCACTACAGTTGTAGAGCCACGGAGGCTTCCATCATCTGCAATTCCATCGCCTGTGGTGTCTATGTCAGGAGCTACATCATAAGGATATAGCTTAACTATATCTCTCACAGAGGTGTCGCACTGAAGTGACAGGTATTCTTTGAAGTTGTCTACATTGAACACCGCAGCCGCTGTATCCACTACTTTCCAGATGACTGCAACTCCTACTTCTACAGGATTGCCAAGTGCGTCATTCACCTTCTGCTTGGAATTGTTGAGTGTCATTGCCTTGAGGGATATTTTATTGCCCATTGCTACTTCTGCATTGACACTTGATTTCACATCTCCACTCTGTCCGAGTTTTGTCCTAGCCGCTGGATTGAATGAAGATGCAAATGGATTGATAAAGTGAAAGCCTTCGTCTTTGAGTGTACCTATGTACTTACCAAAAAGTGTATAAACTACAGCTTCCTGAGGCCTAACTACCTTCACCCCGGCTATAAGTATAAAGCCTGCTATCATAACAACAATCCCAATAGGGATACAAAATGCCATGTCATAAATGCCTCCATAGGCTATGGTGCCACAACCTACAAGTATGATTAACAGACTCACAAAGAGCATAGCAAAACCCTTTCCTGTGCTTTTAAGAATTTTCTCTTCCATAGTGGTTCCTTTCCGGACTCTTTGTCCAAAGAGTTTATTTGATATCAAAATCATATCACTTTAATATTTATTTGTCAATATAAAAAAATTCCCCCTATCAAAATTCTTTATGAGCTTTGGCAGGGGGTGTATTAATATAAATGATAAATCTCTTATAATTAGGCTTGTATCATAACTTCATGCTTTTGGCATTTATAGGATTATATAATATTATCAATATCTCTTCTCTTATAAATAATTCGCCTTACTTCCATCACATCTTCGATTACAACATAAAATATAGAGTAGTCATGTACATTAATTCTATAATATCTACAAGATCTCTGTTTTATTGACTGATAAGGAGCATATGCAATCGGATTATCCAGTCTTTTCAGGATAGCAGATTCAACATCATCAACCAATCTGTTTGCAGCTTCATGATTATTCAATCAAATGTTATATAATCCACAATTTCATTAAGGTCGTCTTCAAATAGTGGCAAAAAGGTTAGTCTATATGCTTTATTTCCCATCTATTCTTTTCCTCACTCTTTTAAAAACCTCATCCTTAGAGTGCCTAACCTTACACTTGTCTGCGTATTCGTCCGCTTCATCGAGGCTTTTTTCAACAGAATCCGTAAGAGATGAATACTGTTCTATACTCATTACCACCATTGCTCCATATCCATTTTTTGTTAAAAAAATTGGCGAATTAGTAGTAGTCACTTCTTCTTCTATTTCCGAGAATTTATTTCTTAAATCTGATATGTTGCTAATATAAAAGTAGACACGGAACGGTTGAAAATAATGTATTAATATTTATAATTAATACATTATGACTACCAGGAAGGAGTCTACTTTTATTATGGCTAAACATTTAAATCCATTGGAAAAAGAGTTTTTAATCCATCAGTTTAAAAGGAATCCCGCTATTAAGCTAAGTGATTTCTGTGAAGCACATCAGATTTCAGTTTCAGCATTAAGAAATTGGATTAAGCAGTATGAAGAGTTTGGGCTTGATGGACTTGCAAGAGCTGATGCAGAAATAGGCAGTGTTCTCCCGGAGGGAGTAGATCCAACGGAGGAAGCTTACAGGCGTGAAATACTCAAGCTGCGTATAGAGAATGAGAGGCTTAAAAAAAAAAACTATATTGTTCGGACGAACGAGGATGGGGAACAGGAATATGTTCGTTTAAAAGCGAAGAATTCGAAATAGTTGAACAGCTATCCAGAGATTATGATGTTCAGGAACTGTGTGCTCTGATGGGTGTTAGTCGATCGGGTTATTATAAGTGGAAGAGACGAGAGAAATCTGATAGAGATCTAAAGAGAGAGGAAATGATATCTCTTGTGGAAGCCGTTCATGAAAAGCATAGATCCCATGGTTACAGATGGACTGCAGCCTATATACGTCTTCAATATGGCAACAACTGTAGCGATAACTTTATTTACAAATGCTTTCGTTTCCTTGGCATTGCAGCAGAAACAAAACATCAGGTTCATTATAGAAAACGTAAGGAAAAGGATAAATACCCAAATCTAATTTTTACAACTTGGGAGACCATAGATAGGCCACGTCAGGTAATAGTATCTGATATGACTGCGTTTAAGTTTTGGATTCTTTACTTTGAAGTAACGTTCTATTTTGATGTATTTACCAAGGAGATTCTTACATATAGAATAGCCGCTAGAAAAGGGGACAGACAGCAGTATATAGATGGCTTGGAAGATGTGAGGGAACTGCTGAAAGGCCATACAGAACCTGTGGTGTTACACACGGATCAAGGAAGTGTCTATGCATCGGTTGCCTATAATGAGCTGATTAAAGATACAGTGATTGTTAGATCCATGTCCAGAGCAGGTAAGCCCACGGATAATCCTGTTAATGAATCTATTAATGGCTGGATGAAGGAAGAGCTGTATATTGACTTTAAGATTAGTGAATGCAGACGAAAGGATGAATTTGAAGAAGTACTTGCAAGCTATGTTGATTTCTACAATAATCATCGTCCTTGCTATGCTCTTGGCTATGATACACCGGTTAACTATCGTAAGCGCTATTACAAGGGAGAATTAGAAAGAAAAAATACGTTTGAGAACAGAGTACTATCTGAAGAGCCTAAATTTGTACAGAAGCGCCGTAAACGGGCATATTCCAAAGATGTGTCTACTTTTGAAAAGGAAGATGAGTAAAAAATATGCTGTATGTCTATTTTTGAAAATAAATAATAGTTAAAAGTGTGGCCAGTGTCCACTTTTGAAAAAAGGAAAAAAGGAAAAACATTTTTTGTGTCTACTTTTCTTGACTGCTACAATACAGGTCTTATGTTTATCATAATTCATCTCCTTTTTTTATCATAATATTATCATAATATTAAAAGAAATGTATATATGAAAATTTTTCTTCTATTCCTGCACTTGGTATCGCAATGTAATTTTCCCCCATTTTAGCAAGAATTTATAAACTTTTACTATGTCCATACCAAAAGCTGACTTTTTCTGTCAGGATTTGGTATGGGCATTGCTCCCGTCATTTCTTAATTTGATTATTTCCCCAGTTTCTTTTTTAATACTGCATCAGCATTATCTTCACTGTATTTAATTGGAATGACTATATTGCCTTTAAAGTCAATATATCCATACTTTTTGCCATCCTTAGATACTTTCAGCACATTGTAAACCTTGCCGCCATCTCTGTAAAGCGGAGTTCTGAAATAAGATCTTATTTCCTGATAAATAAACGGAACTACAACCTTGTTCTTATTATTTAGAACTCCTACCTTCTCATCAGATTGTTCTGCAACAATAGTATCTTCATTAATAAATTCGATACTCTCATATTTAAAAGGAGTTATTTCTTTTCCTGTTTTATCTAAAAGCCCAAAGTATCCTTTTTTCATTAAGGTAAGATATTCTCCATTAGTCCATACGCTTAGTCCGTAGAGTGATTCTATGTCGCCCTGATACTTAACAGGCACTACCTCCTTACCCAAATTGTTTATAGCTCCTAACTTTTCTTTCTTTTCTACAATTGCAAGATTCCCAAAAAAGTTGTCTGCGTTATCATATTTAACTTTTGTAATCTCCTTAAGATTTTCGTTCACAAAACCTATCTTATTATTCTTCCATACTTTATAGTAAGCAAGTCCGCTCTTATCCTTACCTGCATTCCTTATCCTATCATATTTTAATGGAAGAACTACTTTTCCTTTTCTATCTAAAAGCCCATAATTATCTGTTTTACATGCAATAATATATTTCCCCTGATTATCATTATATAACTCATTATTAAGCATCTAATCATACTTGAACGGAATTACAGTCTTGCCTTTTTTATCTACTGCACCATATTGATAACCTTTTTCAACAACAGCTATTCCATTTCTAAACCATTCTGCTTCATCATATTTACAAGGAATCACCAACTTAAACTTTTCATTCAGGTATCCATATTTCCCGTTTTTAGCTACCCTCATCATGCCTTCTGAAGCAGGTGCAATCTCCTTATATTCTACCGGTACCAGTTTTTTACCATCAGGAGACATCAGTCCGTAAAAATATCGGCCATCTTTATCTGCAAAATCCAAAATAATATTTCCATCATAATACCATAAGTCTTCCGGACCTCCTCTTTCAGAAATTCTTTCAAATTGAGGCTCATAAATCACTGTTCCGTCTTTTTTTGCCAGACCAAATTTATCACCCTTTTTATTACTTATTTTAAGCAAGCCATTTCCAATAGTACCTGTAAGCTTATTACCCAATTCATCCAACCACTTGTATTTTTCTTTGGCAGCCTTATCCCACTTAATAGTTGTTTCCTGAGCCTTTGCCGTATATACTGCTTCCTGAATGCTTCCGGTAGTCATTGCTGCAGCAAGAAGTATAGTTAGCAGTCCCTTTGTTTTAATAGATTTCATATTAAATCTCCTTTGTATTGTTTGTTTTGTCGTATTTTCAATGCTGATTATTTTGCTTCTTTACATTTCACTTTTCATTTATATAGCCGCAAAATGACTATGCATCTCTCCTTAAGCGTCATTTATAAAGAACTTTAAATCTATGCTGATCATTTTTTCCCCTCTCTCTTTCTTAAAGCGTTAATTTTAAACGCTAGATTTTCAAGGTAAGTGCAACACTTTATAAAAATAGTAAATGCAACACTATTGCCAGATAAAATGATAAAATTATATCAATAAAATCAGACTGAATTTAATCAAATTTGGTTTGATTTTATTGCTTTTGGCGAAAAAAGGGTATAGCAAACAGACCTGAAACCACATCTTTCAGGTTAAATGCAACGGTTTTTTTAGTGTTGCGTTTACTTTTGAAAAAAATATTACCAATATCTACTTAATAATTCTTATATTTGGGCTAATAGATTATATTTCACTTATACGAAATCTGTCAAGGCTAAAGTGAATGGGCTTTCAGCCCAGCCTTGACTAGAATTTCGTAAGTGAAATTCATCATAATTAAGCCCAATATAACTATAAATAAAACTTAAAATAGCCGTATATTTCCTTCATTTATCAATTAGAATGGCTCTTTGTATTATATTGGAACTGAGCTAATGATATTCTTCAATGTAAATGCAACAGGGGTATCTGTCAAAGTAGGTGCAACACCATGTTGCATTTAAGTTGAAAAACTACAGTTAATTTTAAACAACAAAAGCACCTACCCGATATTTCATCAGGCAGATGCCTTAATTTACAGTATTCATTTTTAACAAGGCTTATGAAATCGCACAATAGCCCCTTGCTTGTTTTTAAGCTGAAAATTGTCCACCTCTCCATATGTTTTATTAACCCCTCGCTAAAACTATTTTATATTATTTTGATGATTTTGATGATTTTTCTCCTAAATTACAGATAAAATAAAACTTCCCCTATCTTTTTAGTATACAACAATATCAATGTTTAGTCAATTATATCATCAAATTTGGTCTTTTGCAGCAAAAGACAGCTACCCCGCACCTGCCCCCATGTGGCTGATGTGTTTTGTTTGCAATGTCACCAATCTTAATTCGCCATAAATAAAATTATAAAAATATTCCTATAAGGAAAGTTTTTTTATTTCTTTATATATACAAATAGTGTATTATATTATTATTAGTTTTTCATTAAACTGAAGCCATAAATCAGTTATCAAAAAAGGAGGCTTCACAATGAAAGATACTAAGAATAGAGGTAACTACTTAAAAATTTTAAAAATAAGTGAATATAGAAAGCTGCTGCTTGCGAATTTGATTAACAGATTCGGAGATTCTGTGGAATCAATTGCATTCACTTGGGTTGTATATCAGATAACCAATAGCGCTTCATGGTCAGCTATCGTTTTTGCTCTAAATATGCTCCCAAATGTTATAGTTCAGCCATTTGCAGGTGCAATTGTAGAGAATATGAATAAAAAGCAAGTAATAATTGCAACTCATTTTTTAAGGGCATCACTTATTACATTATTTATTGTATTATTTAAGCTTGACTATGTTAATCCACTGATTCTTTCCTGTTTTACATTGATTATTACAACAGTGGAATCCTTTAATCTTCCTGCAAGTACCGCATTTATCTCTCAGGTGATAAAGCAGGAAGATATGAATGCAGGAATTAGTCTTAATTCTGTATTTACCAATGCCGCCTCACTTGTCGGAAGCGGAACTGCCGGCTTCGTTATTGCAAATTTTGGTGCTGAGGCTGCGATGTTTATAGATGTATCAACCTTCATAATTGCGGCTATTCTTATCAAACTGATAAAAGAAGCTGTTGATACTGTTTCAAATAATACAGACAGTACAAAAAGCATTTCTTCAGGGTATTTAAAAATGCTTAAAGAAGGGATTGTTTATGTATTTAAAACTCCTGTAGTTAGAAATTTCTGTACAATATGTATTGCCCTCAACTGTATGTTGATACCGCTTAGTGCACTTCAGGCTCCAATAGCGGATGAAATTTTTGGGATGGGAAGCGAACTTTTAAGCTTTGCCGGTATTTTTTCTTCTATTGGAGGCATCATAGGGGCGGTTCTTTTACCTTATATCGCTAAAACACTATCTCCACTTAAAATTACAATTTGGGGAATATTTCTGTTAATTGTTGGAATGACTTGCATACCTGTAGGAAGGCTTGTAAAAGGTAATGCACTTCTTTCATACATATTAATCAGTGCCTCTTTTTTTATAATGATATCAGCGGCATCACTGGTTGCCGGAATAATTAACATACAGATAATGAAGTGTATAGATTATAATTACATGGCACGGGCATCTGCAGTATTTAATTCTTCTGTGATAGCAGCCATGCCAATCGGCTCTTTTATTGTAAGTATGTTGATTTCACGCATCAGCGTGATGTATATGCTAATCGGAAGCATTGCAGTGTCCATGGTAATACTAATACTTATTATGATTTTGCGTCCTATTTTAGAGAAACCGGAGGAAAAGACTAATGAAACTTAAACTTAGTGAAAATATAAAGAAATATCGAAAGGAAATGAATCTGACTCAGGAAGGGTTAGCAGAGGCTTTTGGAGTTACTGTCGGTGCCGTATCCAAATGGGAAAGCGGAAGCACTGTGCCTGATATTATGACCATGATGGAATTGGCAGACTTTTTTAATGTATCAATGGATATTCTCCTTGGTTACAATATATCATCAAAAACCATTAAAGATATATCCGATAGAATTATCAGACTGGCTGAAAACCAAAAGTATATGGAGGCTATGTCTGAAGCAGAAAAAGCCTTAGTTCGTTATCCGACAAGTTTTAAAATAGTAAGAGCCTGTGCTTTTTTGTATGCAATTCTGTACACCGTGAACTGTAAAGAAGAAGATGCTAAAAAATCGATAGCATTGCACGAAAAAGCCTTAACCCTTCTTTCTCAAAATGATAATCCAAATTTTAATGAGTTTACTATAAGGATGAATATAGCAAAACTAAAAATCGTCATTGATTCCGATGGTGCACTTGCAGAGTTTAATAAAATTAATTATCTGGGAATTGCTGATATAGATATAGCGCGCCTATTGCATAAAAAAGGAGAAACCGAGGAGGCTCTAGATAGGTATACAAAGGCATTAACATATAATCTCTTAAGGGACTTGGATCTATCTCTGAATATGTCTTTAGCAATTGTATCCCGTGGGGCTAAAAAGGACTTCAGAGAAGCCTGCGATTTAATAGATCGTAGTATTGCTTATTCAGATTCTGCAAGTTTTGGAAAAAACTGTTACACTTCAAAGCTTAAAGTCATCCTTCTCATGATAAAAGCATTGGCTCTATCTTGCCTAACCGAGTATGAAAGTATGAAAAGTACAATTGATGAGGCATATGCTTTGGCTAAAAAATATGATGCCAATCCTAATAATTCCTTTAGCAGCTTCATAACATTTTGGCATGCAAAAGAAGATTTTAAGCCACTTGCAAGTGATGACCTGGGACAGAGCGCTATCCGCAGCATCGATAATTTTTTTGAAGCCGGATTATATTCTATACAAAAGAACTTAGAGAAAAATACCTTGGAAGCGAAAAAATATTGGAATAGTATTAGGAAGTTATAGCAACAGCTATTGTCAGGTTAATGTTGAAGTTTCTCAGAACTGCAAGTTAACTTTTGAATCTCAGACCGTTAGAATTTGCCGGAAAGACATTTCGGACATTGGTTTAGAGACTATATCTATGTATTATTCCTCTAATCCTTTATATTGACTTATCTGAATTAACAAAGTGAGTGCAAATAAGGATAATTCCGATATCGCCTCAAGGTTCGCATTGTGCGGTTAAAAGATCTATTTGATAGGTCTTTTTTTATGCCCTTCTTTCTCTCTATATAGTTTTATCACACTTATTTTTGATTGTCAAAATTGCAACATAAATTTAATATTATTTTTTTACAATGTCTGAATATTTTTTTAATAACGAATAAAATAAAACTGTCTCTAAACTACATTAGTTTAAAGACAGTTATTTATTATGTTATTAGCCCACTTTCTATTCTATCAGCCCACTCTCCCTTAGGAGAATCTCGACATCAGTTCCCTTTGCTATGTTAAGTGCAATCTTTAGAGCAATTTTCTCTTTAAATGACAGAGGAAGTTCAGAGAGTTTCTTCTTGTCGGTTGCATAGTAAGCAGCCCTTAGAAGCTCTCTTATGTCATACTTTGAGCCCCATACTTCCGGTACGCCGCGATCAACATTAAGAAGCGTATATACAGCCTCCATTCCGGTACGAATAGAGTATTCTGTAGTAAATATAGTGTCTCTTGGTGTCTCTGTGAACTGTCCAAGGAATGCGAAGTTAACTGCTCCCTTAGTAACTACAAGAGGTCTATCCTTTTCCTTCCTTGGCTGGAAGAAGGCATTGATATAAGGCATGAAGCAGGTGGTGGTGTTGCAGCGGTTCTTTGCCCATTCGTCTATCTTATCAAGCGGGGCTCCTATGTGATACAGCCACTCTCTGCACACCTCTTCACCTGTGCAGTCACGCATAGCCTTCTTGACATAGTTTCCTTCTTTATTGGTAGTAAGTGCATATACCCAAATCAAAACAGTATCCTTATTTTGAGACTTAAACTGTGGCTGGCGGTTGATAGTCCAGGACAGGTACCAATTATCCGTACTATCCTTTACAGTTACTATGCCGCCTGTGGTAACCTTTCCTGCCCTTGGGTCTCTCTTACATATGCTGATTATCCTTTGGATGATTTCCTCGTCTGAGGTTTCAACTGTTGCACTCATCCAGTTGGTTGCTTCAACATCACTGCAGAACTTATCAGGATTGCCATACTCACCGTTTTTAGCCTGAGATGCGATATTTTTCCACAAATCCCATGACTCACCTTCACCATTCTTCACATTGCTTATATCAGGCGCGGTATTCTGGTCTCCATAGCAGGAGGTATCCGTACAACATCCATTTGTAATGAATACCAAATCATCCTCTACAAGATCTATCTGATCCGTCTCTCCATTCTTCTCGTATACAATCTGAGTGGCAGCCTTTCTTCCATCCTCATCCTTAATGATAACATTTTTAACATCTATACCGTATTCTACCTTTACTCCGTGATTTTCAAGATATTTACAAGTGGAAGTATCATACTTTCATACTGATTGTACTTTGTAAAACGAAGTGCACTAAAGTCAGGAAGCCCATCTATATGGTGGCAGAATCTGCACAGGTATCTCTTCATCTCGAGCGCAGATGACCATCTTTGAAATGCGAACATGGTCTGCCAGTACAGCCAGAAATTAGTTTCCCAGAAAGAGTCCGGCAGAACCTCACTTATCTTCTTGTCTTCAAGCTCCTTCTCCGGTGTCATAAACAGCTTGGTAAGCGCCATCTGAGACTTCTTATCAAGTGTAAATTTTTTATCTGTATGTGCATCCTGTCCGCGTTTCTCAGACGCTCTGCAAAGCGAGTAGTTCGGATCGTGTTTATTTAACCAATAATATTCATCGAGCACAGATATTTCAGGATTTTCTATGGAAGGCACATCTCTGTACATGTCCCACATACACTCAAAGTGGTTGTCCATCTCTCTTCCTCCCCTCATGTAAAATCCCTTCCTCACATCTTTTCTGCCATCGCAGCTGCCTCCTGCAAGCTCCAGCTTCTCAAGGAGATGAATCCTCTCACCCTTCACCTGTCCATCCCTTACCAGGTAAAATGCTGCAGAAAGTCCTGCAAGTCCTGTTCCTATTATATAGGCTGATTTTCTATCGGCTCCCTCCGGCTTCTCCGGCTTTGCAAATGCTTTATAAGTTCCTGCTGAATAATACATAGGCTTAGTCTCCTTTTTATTTATTTTGCAGCTAAAGTCTCTCTTTTAGCTCATCTGTTTTCTATGTGCATAAGTATAAGCATTATTCTAAGATAATAATATGCACAAAATCGGGGGATTGTCAGCATATACGACAATCCCCCGATTTTGGGTTAAAATACGACAAATCACCTTCTTTGTCGTATTTATTTATTCAATTTTGCATTGTTTAGAGCCTGCTCAAAATTGCCTTGAATAAGCGAATTTAGGCGTTCTACAATGAGTGCGGGCTCATCTTTCATTCCATTGTCAATCCATTCCAGCAAAAGGCCCACAAAGCCGTATTTATAAAAGTTTGCAATAAAGGCCTTGTCGTCTTCTCTGATAACCATTCCCTTTGCCTTTTCCTCCAACACATCGTAAAGAAGCTGATATGTAGCCTTATATAAGTACCTGTGCAGATAGTCACTCGGCACATTGCGATAAATATTTATAATAAAATTCTTGTCTTTTTTTATCATGTTGAATATAGACAAAAAGCCTTCCTGCCAGGTTTCATATGTACGATTTTCGCTTAATGCCCTCTCTGCATCCGATTCGCAAATCCATTCTGTGAGCTCCAAAATGTCATGAAAGTGATAATAAAAGGTCTGACGGTTCATTTCACACTTTTCTGCGATATCATTTATTGTTATTTTGTTTAGAGGCTTTTCCAGTAATAATTCCTTAAAAGCAAATGCAATAGCAAGCTTAGTGGTTGACTTGCTCATCTTTTCACCTTCTTTCTAGGCCTCATTATATCACAGTACATTTGCAAATCTCAATATGGCAGAGCCGCTATTCTCTGCAAGGGCCTGTCTATATCAATATATTATTTATCCTTTAATCTTAAATACCCTGAAATGGTTTTTATTATCCTTGGATTTCTCTATGTTACAGGTAAAACCACAGTTTTTATCAGGATTTTTTGTTAAAATGAGTCCCATTAGAGTACTTGCAAAAGCCATACTATAGGCCTTTTTCGACTTATTTACACTGACAAGCAATGCGTATTCCTTCCCATTTTCAATATTATAAAATTCATCAATAAAATCCTTGATATTACACCAGTCATGCTTTTCATAGACAAGCTCATAGTCTTCATTTTCAGGCATATTAAAGAATTCATCTTCCTCTTCCACATCTTCTCCTTCGTGGAATTTTTCATAATCAAACCTGTCAACATCTGAAATAGCCACATTGTCTAAATAGCGATTAACATTATCGATTAATCCCTCATACTTATCTGCATCCAATCCAAACTCTGACATTTGATTGTATGCCTGCATTTCCTCTGTAATTTTCTTCCTTACTGCATAAATCTTATCTTTGATATTATTCATTTCAGTTTGATATGACTGTCGGATATCTTTGATTTCCTGCAATCTCTTTTCTTATTTAGCTATTTTTTCGTCAAAGGCTCTACAGATTGCAAGATTATCCTTATCAAGAAGCCCTCTTATCTCATCTATTGTAAATCCGGCTTTTTGAAGATTTTTTATTTTGACAAAAACATAAGCCTGCTCCTCATCGTAATATCGGTATTCTGACCACCTATCTACTTTAACCGGTTTCAGTAGGTCTATTTGATCATAATAACGAAGTGTCTGAGGATTGCATCCACAGATATGGGCAAATTCTTTAATCGTCATATCATCCTCCTTTCTGAACCATTTATATCATTACAGCTTACTGTAAGGTCAAGGAGTATTTTATTTACAGACAAATCATTTCTTCCCTGATTTTCTTTGCCTAATATTTAACTTTATTTTTTCATCATATTATTCCTAATCCTCAATATTTCTTCTCTCTTCTCAATGTAAGAATCCATGCAGCAACTTGCGATATACAAGCCATTTTTCTCAAGTTTTTTTGCCTTGATTTTTTTAGCTGTATTAGTTTATTCTCATAAGTTTCTTTCTTTACTAATAAATCACTAATTCCTTTTTCACTTTTCCCAATTTATTTGGTTTTTCATTTCTACACTCCTTACATAATAAAAACTCTACCATATATAATGTAGAGCTTTTTTTATTTGTTTATTTATTCAAAATAACCATATTTTTATATTTTTATTAAATGCATAAGACAACAGAGTATTATCCAAACTACAAAACTCAAGAAACCAAATATCACTTATACTTATATCACATGTAGAAAACTCTTTTGCAGTTTCAATGTCAATACACCTAAGTGTTACATACCCATCTGTACAATCTGAAATGAAACCAGTATCTATCATCTCTGAGCTATAAGTTTGGATTGTAATACATTCCATCTTCTTCATAACAAAGTCAATTACACTACTTATAATATCTGTCTCATCCTTGCACAGATTCGACATATACTCCAAAAAATATGTTGATTTATTTATATTCTCGCCTTTCCAATATTCACAGTATAAATCCATTTTTTTTAGATATTCTGTATTTGCTATAATGTTATTTATATGTTCTCTTTTCACCAGATATAATGCCACTTCTCTTCCAAGTTCATCATATATCCTAAAAAAAGTATTTCTGAATTACTATATAAGGCTATACTTCCCACTGAAAAACTATCAGTATTAGCAGTATATATCTCCAATAAACTACCGGAATACTTTAAAATTATGTCATCTGTAATTTGCATAAAAACCCCCTAAAGCGTTTGCTATCCCATTGGCAACTTTCATAGATGGCTCTATTTCACTCTTTTTCAAGTAAACTTATATATTGTCTTGTAATATTCATATTCTCAACGAGTTCAGCTTGTGTAATTTTTTTCTCTTTTCCTAACTTCTTTAATTCTATTTTTTTCAATATATTAACTCCCTCCAATCTGATTCCATTATGCCTCAAGTAAAATTTATTTACAAGTATTTATTGCATTATTTTTGATATTTGTCGGTTTCACCTGATATAGTTCCTATCCCTGAATCTCACAGCAATGTTTTTGTTTTTACTTGGTATGCTCTTTTATATATTTATAAACACATATAAAGTCTTTTGCATACTTCTCCATAAATACTTATCCTTACAGACCGCTCATTTAATTTTTCAATGTTCCCTTACAATCTCTAGGTTATAATATTTTTAGATAACATTCTCGTATATCCATAAAATCGGAATTACAAGCATAATTTATATTTTTTTCCAACATTATGGAAATAATGTGATATAATCTTGATAACATTCAAATTCATATTAAGGAAAAAACTATACTATGAAATGTAAAATAACCTTACAAGAACGCTTAAAAGATTTAAGGGTTAAAAGAAAATTAAAACTTGAGGAATTATCAGCTCTTACAGGTATTTCAAAATCTGCCTTGGGTAACTATGAAAATGATGACTACAAGGAAATTAATCATGGCAACCTTATAATTCTTGCAAATTTTTATAATGTTTCTACCGACTACCTGCTTTGTCTTACAGAAAACAGAAATCATTCAAACACCGATTTAACAGAACTTCATCTCAGTGATGATATGATTGCCCTATTGAAAAGTGGGAGTATCAACAATCGTCTACTATGTGAACTTGTTACCAATATTAAATTCAAGGAGCTTATCGCTGATGTAGAAATATTTGTTGACGGTATTGCTACTATGCGTTTTAATGACCTTAATACTTCCCTTGAAGATTTGAGAACTAAGATTATAAATGAAAATCCTGATATTAGTGATGACCATATCTTAAGGACTTTAAGAGCAAGTCAAATTCAGGAAGATGACTTTTTCTGTCATATTACCCATAAAACTTGGGACTTAATTCTAAAAGATATTCGCCAAAACCATAAAAATGACATTGAAAGTATTTCTGATACAGATACCACATACAAATTAATCAGAGAAATTCAGAAAACCATGCAAATAAGTGGCAATAAAATAGACCCTTATATTATGGCTTTCTGTAAAGCTTTCGGACTTAACTATAAAAAGCTCTCTGAGAATGAAATCAACATTCTTAGAAAGCTTTTAAAAAAATCATCATTAATAAAATACTCAGGTATTAACTTTAGGCAAAAAAAGAGGTAACTCACACCAAAATAAAAGCATTATTACTACTCTGTTTCCTCGCAATCATAGATATCATCAAAACAAAATACATCATTGGGAGTACAATTAAGTGCCTTACATATCTTCTCCAAGTTTTTGAGGGTTATAGGCATATTTTTGCCCATTTGTGCCATTACATTAGTGGTAAGACCTGCCATAGCTATGACATCAGTTTTTTTTAAGTCTTTTTTTGCAAGCTGTATCCATAAGGGTCTGTAATTAAGTGCCATAATATCCTTCTTTTCTTAAAAATATAATATTCACATTGAATATACCATAAGTATTGAATATAATCAATTTTAACTTGCTTATAAATTTTTAGTTTTAGAGATAAGTCGTATCATTCCGTCTTTATTTTGCCATTAATTGCGTTATTTCTTTATGCGAGGGTCTAAAAAAATACCTATTAATGTATATACCTAAAAATATTAATGAAACGCTTATAGCCATAAAAATTGAATTTTTTTATTATATTTAAGTGTTTCAAGTATATATTTATCAAATACTTTCAAACCCATCAATACTATGATTAAAAAAACAGCATCAGCAACTTTGTAATTGATTTTTCTTCATAGTACTTTTTACCTCCCTCCTATTTACTATAGATAACAGTTTAATAATTTATGTCACCATTGGTATAACAAATTCAAATTTCTCTTCTTCAGCTTTAATTTCCTTTTCCCCCTGCAAATACTCTTTTAGCCCAATTTCACCCTTATTCTTTTTCTCTATCAAAACCTGCTCCCTTTTCTTCGTTTCAAGATAAGAAACCAAAGTAAAAAAATGATAAATTAGGATTCATTTTTTTAAGCCTTAAGTATTCGACCACATCATACTGCAAGCTAAACATTTTACTGTTAAGGGTAATTTTTAGAAAAATACTTATTTAGCTTTGTTTTCCCTTGTTTATTTTCAAGCTTATTCCATTGTTCATTTGGTAAAACACAAAATAAAAGCGTATCATCTTCCATACTCTCGATAAACAAACATATGGAAAAATCTTCTTTTATAACTTCATTTATCCATATTATCGTAGTGTCCCTATCCTTCTTTTTCTCATAGGGGATTATTACTGTCTTTTCCTTATAGGTTAAAATAATGTCATTACCATAAGGCTTGTAATTATTTTCGATTTGAACGGAAATCTTATGTCCAATGGCATTATTAAAATATTGTACAATATCCTCGTCATCCTCTCTCCAGTCAATGGCAATGACTGTATCACTTTCATAAAAACTGTCTGCATTCTGCGGGTTATTTAAAAATTCATCAATGACATTATAACTTTTATCCATAACAAACTCCTCGGAGGGTATTGGCTGATAAATCTATTTTCTTGATTTATAAAACTTGACATACTTTGGATCATCGTACTCAAAATACCTATATCCAACTCCCTTTTGTTTTACAAGATTTTGCCATATCTCAAACGCTTTATCAAGATTCCCAGCTTCAAACTCATATTTTGCTTCCATATGTCCAATTTCAGATTCAAACAACAGTGACGCTCCGAATGATAACATTTCGCTCCGGCATCCGCTTCGCTCCGCCTAAGCGAGAGCTTAGAATTTATCATTCGTAGCTGGCACCTTAAATGTATGCTAATAACAGCCCGAATATCAAATTAAAGACAGCTACTCCCCACCTGCCCACATGTGGCTGATGTGTTTGTTTGTAGTCATTCTGCAATCAAACAGCCGGAACTAATAATGCCGCATAGTTCGTCGTTTCCACTCTGACTTCGTGCTTCGCACTCGTCACTCGTGGACGGCTATTATATAGGCAGGACTAACACACTTAGCTTCATTGCTTCGCAATTTGCTAAGTGCTAGTCACTGCCAAAAAGCGAGCACATCAGGTTTTTCGTCAGCAAAGCCATATTACAACAGCATCTTACAGAAAAACCGTAGCGAGTCTGGACATTTATTAGTGAAGGCGTCACTAAGTCAACTAACTTTATTTATCACGCAAGTATATTTGTCAGGATATGATTGTTTAAGTGGCAAGCTTATCAGCGAAGGCGTGACTTAGCATGTCAAACAACACATTAGCCTACAAATTAGAATTTTATCACACAATCCTTAAATATAATATATATGCCACCTACATAAGAAAGAAAATGCATTATTTTATCAAAATTGACATAGAAACTAAATCATAAATGAAATGAACTCCCATTGCGCTAAGCAAATCCCGCTTCCACGCCAATATAGTGATTGGTGTAGCTATCAAAACTACTTGTATTATATTGGGCAGCGAATTGATAAATCCACTATTTACTGCTTGGTCAATAACATGAAGCATAGAAAACGGTATAACCATAGCAGAAAAAGTCAATAATTTGGGAATCTCTTCACCTTTACAAATATGCAATATTATGGAGAAGATAAATAAGCGAAAAATAATCTCCTCTGATATACCTGCCCCAAGTGCTCTAAATAGTGATGAAACCTCAAAACTAAATATAATTGATCCCTGTCCAAATATCCATTGTAAAAGCGCAAAAAAGCACCCCATTGATAGTATAACAGCGACACTCTTAATAATATACTTCATCTCAATTGAACGAATTAAAACCATTTTATTAGTATTCTTGTCACTTAATGTAATACTCGCCAAATATGCAAATACCGTGCATATACCAGAGAGAATCCCCATATAATTAATAGGCCTGGTAATCCCAACAGACATTAGTCCTAAACTAACCGCAGCAATATAGTCCTTCTTTGCTATTTTTTTAGTGTCGATAATCATTATTGAACAAAGCATAACAAAGGTATATATAATTCCGAATAAATGAAAGGTATACGATTTATAGTGAATACTTTGAGTAGGAAGGGTTACAACATAAACAAATACCAGAATTACACATAGCAAAAGAAACATGAGCTATCTTACCTTTTGTTATCATATTGTTTTTCCATAACCAGTCTCCTTCCTATTTCCTTTTATATCATTACAGATTACTGTAAGTTCAAGGAGTATTTTGTTTAATCTAAGGGAGCTTTTACCCATATTATCTTAGTGCTCCTATACCTTTTTCCCCTCATAATGGATTTTTTTACAGTCGTTCATAACAAACTCCCCAAGGGTTATTGGCTGATTAAATACATTGCCAATTTAATCCTTCAATTCTCTCTCAATTTCTTCTATATCCCCTTACATTTTGTCAGTATTTGAATATGATGTCCCCAAGGAATTCTGAAAAATATAGTTATCCTCTAAATTTGCAACAAGTTGTTGCAAATTTCCAGTACAACAAAAAGCATTTCACTGTTAACTGCAGTGGCAGCCTTTATTTGGCTTCTTTTGAATCTTTTTACTTATGTCTTGTACCCATGTGGCGTATTCTCTATCAATTCTTAAGATTTCGCTCATTTCTTATTCCTCTATCTTATCTACACTAATATGCCTTTTTGTATATATTGTACCAAGTTACCTACGCGATGACTAGCCTTAATACAATAAATTTTTCAACTTTTTCCTTGATAAAAATGTCTGTCTTTTAAACGTGCAACTATTTGTATCTTTCTTTTAGGTAGGTTTCCAAGTATAGGAATTATGTTAGCAGGAAATTAGAAGTTATCGCTCTTTAAATATCTGACACATTAGTTGCTTTTTTTATTTTGCTCTCTAATCGAAAGAACAGTTGCCATTACTATAATAATTATTTTTACAAGCATAAGTTATATTTTTGATTACCACCTACTGCTAATTGTGAGAAAACATTTATTAACGAATGTGTCATCACACATATCCACAAACTGTTTGTCTTTATAAATAATGCGGATAAAATAAAGCAATTAGTTAACAATCCAAGCAAAAATCCAAACACCCGTACTTGTAGCAGTGTCCCTTCAATGTAGAAATAAGCAAAATGCCATATTCCCCATAGAACAAAAGTAATTAAAGTTGAACTAATATAACTATGGCGTTCCATCATAATTGGTTGAAAAATATATCTCCACCCTACTTCTTCAATCCCACCAAAAAGGATTGCTTTAAGAAATAAGATAATAGGAATATACCACGCATTCAACGCTAATTTCCCATCAAATGCAACATAGCAAAAATTCAAAAACAAGAACACAATAACGAGTAAATAACTGCTGATGTTTTGCTTTATAGCGAAAAAATCCTTTAATATTTTCTTCGTACTGTACTTTTTGTATCTAACTGCAATAATAGTTCCCCATAGAGCAGATGAAACTCCACCTATTCCAATAGCAACCATTCCCATTGGCATCGTATAATCTACAACAATACCCAAGTTACGCAATATAAAAACTATAATACATATCATCAATATTTGCCCTAAGGTTCCTAATAAATAAAGAAAAATTGCATTTTTTCGACTCATAAATTTCCACCTGAATTTCGATTTATTAAGATGTTTTAAGCTCCACCTTCTTGCCCTTCGAACAAGAAGTATCCCTCGCTCAAAGAGCTCGGTCGATTCTAATTTATTGATGTGTTCTTTTCGTCAACAATGCATGATTAAATTGTAAGCCCAACTCATCAATATAAAACTTTAGCAGTCTGTGATATTGATATGATGTTGCCATAACACCAATCACATCAACACTATCCCATATATCTTTTTCTAAAAATCGATAAAGGCTTTTTCCTATGCCTTTGTTGCGATATATGTGCACAACATAAATCTCATCCAACTCAAATGCTTTTTCACCAATCTTATTAAAGGAGGTTTCCTCTTCTTGAACACTGATATGCCCGAGAGCATAGGCAATAATATGTTCATCCTCGATTGCAAGATAAACATCGTGATCCACGAACTCCTTAGCATCATTTTTATAATATGCAGGACAACAATTCTCCTCAGCCCATACCTTTGATAATCTCATCAATTCCTCAAGTATACAATCATCCGCTGTTATCCTGACTTTCTTGTATTCAATCATTTCTATACTCCATGCTTACAAATATTAATTTACTAACATTATAAATTCAAATTTCTCTTCTTCAGCTTTAATTTCCTTTTTCCCCTGCAAATACTCTTTTAGCCCAATTTCACCCTTATTCTTTTTCTCTATCAAAACCTGCTCCCTCTTCTTCATTTCAAGATAAGAAACCAAAGTAAAAAATGATAAATTAGGATTCATTTTTTTAAGTCTTAAGTATTCGACCACATCATACTGCAAGCTAAACATTTTGCTGTTAAGGGTAATTTTAGAAAAATACTTATTTAGCTTTGTTTTTCCTTGTTCCTTTTCAAGCTTATTCCATTGTTCATTTGGCAAAACACAAAATAAAAGCGTATCATCTTCCATACTCTCGATAAACAAACATATGGTAAAATCTTCTTTTATAACTTCATTTATCCATATTATCGTAGTGTCCCTATCCTTCTTTTTCTCATAGGGGATTATTACTGTCTTTTCCTTATAGGTTAAAATAATGTCATTACCATAAGGCTTGTAATTATTTTCGATTTGAACGGAAATCTTATGTCCAATGGCATTATTAAAATATTGTACAATATCATCGTCATCCTCTCTCCAGTCAATGGCAATGACTGTATCGCTTTCATAAAAACTGTCTGTATTCTGCGGGTTATTTAAAAATTCATCAATGACATTATAACTTTTATCCATAACAAACTCCTAGGAGGGTATTGGTTGATAAATCTACTTTCTTGATTTATAAAACTTGACATACTTTGGATCATCGTATTCAAAATACCTATATCCAACTCCCTTTTGTTTTACAAGATTTTGCCATATCTCAAACGCTTTATCAAGATTCCCGGCTTCAAACTCATATTTTGCTTCCATATGTTCAATTTCAAAATCAAACAAATGTAGTGTGTTATTGTTTTCTATCATTCTATCTAACCAGCGTTTTGCAATTGGCATATTGTTATTATTAAGTGCACGGCCAAAAAATGTCTTCGCATAACTATAGCCTTGATTCCACTTTGTTCCAGACTCAGGAAAGGCCTCCCAGCCTTGTTCTGCAATAGAAAAACCCTCCTCTAACTTGTTCTCATCAAGTTTACTTATGGCTTCCTTACCATAGGCAATAACATTCTCATATCTTTCACTATCCAGTAACATGTTTACTTTACCTCCTAAAATAATTATAAGGGTTAGCTCTGTAAATTCTAATTTGTCGAGTTATATAAACTGCCCTAAGTGACGCTCCGAATGATAACATTTCGCTCCGGCATCCGCTTCGCTACGCCTAACGCGCTCGCTTAGAATTTATCATTCTTAGCTGGCACCTTAAATTTATACAAATAATAACTAGAATACCAGATGAAAGACAGCCCCCACCTGCCCCCATGTGGCTGATGTGTTATTTTTGCCGACTTATCAATCAAACAGCCTGAGCTGATAATACCGCATATTTCACCAATTGTTTACAGCTCTTATATAATAGGACTATTCACTTAGATTTCAGTTCAACAGCCGGAACTAATAATGCCTAAGCGAGCGCATTAGGTTTTTCATCAACAGAACTATTCTAAAATAGCATCTTTCAGAAAAACCGGAGCGAGTCTGGACATTTATTAGTGAAGGCGTCACTTTATTGGCTAATCGAAATATTATACACTTATATTTTTAGCAATTGCTTAGCTGGTATGCTATCAGCGAAGGCATGACTTAGTAAGTTAACAACACATCAGCCCTACAAATTAGAATTTTTACTTCATTATAATCTGCAAAAATATAAGATTCAAGCATTATTGCATAAGTTCCTATTGCAGAGCAAGGGATATGAGATTGGATTTATCCTCCTTCATACTATAATATTACGAACCCGTACTTTCGTACAACCTAAATGCCTTTTCAAATAAGTAAACCGAAATGCACAAGAATACCCCTGAAACTACAAGACTAAAGAGAAATGTCCAGGCTATATTCTTTACTTGCATTACTCCAAAATAGTTTATAAGTCCAATTGGAATAATAGTTACAAATATGAACCTAATCACAGAACTGTAAATACTTAGCGGATATTTGCACATATCCACCAAGGCAAATAGGAACTTAATTGGCATCAGGGTATCTTTGTATCTAAATCCCAAAATGTTTATCAAAAGGCAGAGTGAAAATACGATGAGGACTCCTAAAAATGACATAAGAAACAATAATACCCCTGTAAATACAGAGCAGTTAAGCCTTATTATTGTTAGGATAAAAATTGCCAAATTCACCATTACATTGGGGAATTCCTTTATGTCTATGTTTTCAAAAACAATATAAATCAGCTTATTTACAGGCTTTAAGAGTACCATATCAAGCTCCGCATCTCTTATATAAATTCCTGTGAAACTGATTATCCCCGGCAAAACCATATTGGATACAGCCTGAATAAAAGAGACAAAAAAGTATATGAAGGCTACCTTATCACTTTCAAGGCCTCCAACCACTTCAAAATTATCTAGGATAAAACCAATTAAAAATATACTTATCAGAGCCTTAATAATGCAGGAAATAAGCCCAAGATAAAAGTCTTTTTTATACATTTTAAGTATGTAAAACTTTGCAAAAAACAGTTTTATATAAATGCCCATCCTAACCTCCGAAAATATCCAGTTTTGCAATAGCCCGCCTATATATAACCTTGGTAAGAACGCTGAGAATCACAACCCACACGATTTGTATCAAAACTTCATCAACACCTGCTTTCCCCGTAAGCCAGACAGAGATTGGAAAATCCACTATATATCTGAATGGAAACAATTTTATAATAGAAACCAACCATTCAGGCATAAATCTAAGCGGTAGCAGTGCACCGGATAAAAACAGATTTACAAGGTCAAAAGTTAAAAATATTCCCCATATATTTGTAGTAATAAAGCTAATCAGCCCTATCAGATAAAACAGGTTAAAGGCTATGAAGTAGCTTAGTATCAAGGTAATAGCGAATAGTAATACATTAGCACAAGGAACTAACGGCGTACTTAAACAAGCAATCACCATTATAGGAAGTCCCATAAACATTAGGGTAAATATCACATCTCCAAAAGCATAGAGCATAAAATATGTCCTAAAGCCTACAGGCCTTAGAAACACATTTAAAATTTCCCCTCTTTTTACTCCCCAGCCTATCTCCATCGCAATCCACCTTGGCAGTAGACTCTGTATGAAAAATGATATTACAAAATATGTAAGAATGCCCCCTTCTGTAAAGCCATTATAGCTGCCTTTGCTGCTGTATAAGGCATTCCACAAATAAAAGTAACTTAAAAACTGTGTAATTCCTGTAAGAGCGTAGAAAAACAGTTTGATTTTGTAGGCAGAGCTTGCCTTTATGGATGTGCCCATAACCGATAAATATTTTTTAAATCTCAATGTCAGGCTCATTTATATATACCCCTTATTATATCCTCCAGACTATCGCTGTTTATCTCTATGTCCAAAGGTCTGATTCCCACATTTTTTAATACATCCATAATCTCAAAGAAATTTATGTTTGCCTCGTTAAATGAAAATTTAACAGTCTTCTCTTCAATCTTAAAATCCATTAGAACTTTCTTGCAATTATCATGATATAAGGACATAAGCTTGTCTGCTTCTTCAGTATTTTCAAGTGATAATGTCACATTCTTCATACCACCGTATTGCTTTTTTAACTCATTTAAGGGTAGGTTATGAAGAATATTCCCCTTTTCAAGTATGATAATTCTTTCACATACATCTTCTATGTCTTTCATATCGTGTGAAGTGAACATCAATGTTGTATTAAACTGTTTGTTTACCTCATTCAACAGCTTTTTGATTTCATTCTTAACTATGAGGTCTAAGCCTATGGTCGCCTCGTCTAAGAATAGCATTTTAGGCGAATGTAACAGGGACAAGGCTATATTGCATTTCATTTTCTGACCTAGTGAAAGCTGCAACACTCTCTTTGGCATTAACGAAAAAAGATCTGTGTATTCATTCAAGAAGTCCAGTTTATCCTTGTATCCTTGATTTGAAAGTCTGTACAGGCTCTTATTAAACTTAAAGAATCCTCTACCTTTAAGTCCCAAAAGAGCTGGTTTCTCTGTCCAAACACTACCCCTATATGCTCCACATAGTCTTTTCTTTGGCTAAATGGTTCAAAGCCAAGTACATTTAGCTCACCAAGAGTAGGCTTGATAAGCCCTGTAAGCATCTTTATTGTTGTGGATTTACCTGCTCCATTTAGTCCTACATATCCAACCTTTTCACCCTCTGATATACTTAGGTTTATGCCTTTTATTACCTTTACGGTCTCTTTCCCTGTCTTTACAAAGTACTCTTTTGTAAGGTTTGTTGCTGTTAATATTTCTTTCATGAACCAATCCTTTTCTAAAAATGTTGTGGCCAAGCATTTTTATAATACTATTACTTAAAATTTGTTATGGGGTTATTTAACCCCATAAATTCCTCAATGGCAGCATATTGCTCTTTTTCAGTATGGTAGCGATGCTGATAAATTAGGTCTGTTTTTAGCGTATTGAAGTACCTTCCATCGGAGCATTATCGTATGGATAACCTGCTTTACTCATATGTAAGAATACAATAGATTTGACACTTTCCCCTATACAAAAGAGAGTTAGTCCCTTATAATTGAAATCACCACAAAATCAAAAGAAGCCTTATATCCCGAAGCCCTACCATACTCCTGAAAAAATCGGTGTTAAATGGCAGCTTGATGTAAAATATGTTCCAAAGCATTGTTATCAGGGTTCTCTTTCTGATTCTTTCTATCAGTATACCGTCATTGACAAATGTACACTCTTAGCCCGGAACATTCACAAGCCTGCTCAATATCCTTATCCGTTGCATTTTCATTAGCAAGCTTAAGATTATTCTTTATTGTATCATCTATAATAAAGATAAGAATAGATTAATACTTGAAAACACAACATTTAACATAACTAGTGTTATAAGTAATGACACTAAACAAAATATGTTTTCTAAAGTATTGATCAAATATTCTTTTATAAAATTTATTTGCTTTCACTTAGTCTCCTATTCTTAACAGTTCTATCATCTCATTCTTTTTCATACTTATGAATGATAAAATTGTTATTCCAGTAACTAGCACAATAATACTTCCCAATATGGCTATAAAAACATAAAAGGCAGAAAATAAACTGCCTGTTTTAAAACATAATAAAACTTAGTCCATTTTAAAATAGCAGTCTGGAAAATCATAGTAGTTAGCGTTGCCACTGAAGTTATAATTATATTTTTCAAATATAACTATTTTTTTCTATGTCTCTTCTCCTTGCTCCAATAACTCTATACAGCATAAACTCTCTTTTTCCTTGAGGTAAACAGTACAAAACTCAATATACCAATTATACATATTAAAGTTATAAACATTAAAATACAGGTAATATATATAAATACAATATACTGATAAAACCCTTCCTTATACATCTTAATGTACGAGTCCACGCTCACGACTTCTAACCCTATTTCCTCTGCCAAATGTTCTATATTCTCTTTATCCTTCTTATCCGCATTTATAAGAATATTTTTCTGAAAGCTATTATCGATATTCTCCTTTACATCATTAAAATTTAGTGCAACAGTATATGCAGCCGGAGTATTAGGCATATCAGCCACATTTCCAGCTAAACTGAGTTCTCTGTCAAAAAAATTATATTTACCGTTCTGGCTTATCCCTGTAATATAGCAAAAATACCTGTTTGCATAAAATGTTCCTTTAGATGGCACCTTATTTCTGCTAAGCCCCTCATCATCCTTAAAAACTGCCATACTATAAAATTTCCCTTCACCTCCTTTTAGCTGAAAGGATTTATTAAATGTTGTAAAGTATTTAATATTTTTTTCAGAAATTACCTTTTCAAACTTATTAGAATTTACATCAGATTCAGTAATACACAAATTAAATCCCTGTGTGCTTATCCACAAATTTTCATAATAAGTTTCTACACCAAGTAATACATTATAAAGCACTATTACCAACATACATACAGCAACTATTGTTGTCCCTAATACTGCATTATGTTTTTTCCTCCTTTTAACAAGCAATAAAGCCAGCTTGACTGTGCTCTTTTTCTTAATGGCAAGCATGGAAACTAAGCTAAATCCAAGCCTGAATATCAGGTTGAATATAAAAATTATTAAGAGACTTATAAATATTAGCGGATTTATTCCTCCAAAAATAAACAAACTTATGACAATGTATGATATGACACTAAGCACCTGCCATTTATTTATTATTTTTTTTACTGCTAAAGTTTTTCTGCCCCTTAGCTCATCAGCTATTTTTAACTCATATATTCGTTCATACATCCCTAAATGAAATAAAAAAACTATTGAAACTGATAATACTAAGATTTTTTAAAAATGTAACTAAGCCAACATTTAATAGAGTCAAACCAGATATTTTGACTGCTAAAAAAGTGTTACAATAATATCTGAATAATAATACTCCTATTACAGTTGCAAGAGCAGACGAAATAGGAGTAATAAAGATTGCATCAAAGACAGCAAACAGCCTCAGTACACTTTTTATTCACTCCATATATTCTGGCTATAATAAGTTTTGGCTTAACAGAGTTTTTCTTTTTAAGTAGAGTATTGCCATTATGCCTAACACTACTATTATTACATTTATATTTATAAAAAAATTCTTAGTATATTTTTCTCCTGATTTTTAATGTAGTCTTAAAATTGTCAAGTACTGCTTCTTTGGTAGACATTTGTATAATATAGTCTTTTTTTACCTGATTCATTAAAAAAATATTTTTTTACATCATTATATACAGATTTTTCATCAACCTTCCCTTTAATGTTTATTCCTAAATTACATTTAGCAACAATCTCATCATCATTAAAAGTCTTTTTTAATTCATTAATATTTTCACTGCCTACGATTACATATCCTGCTAGAACCATATCCTCGAAATTAGAGTCACAGGGTTCAATTTTTTTAACAATAAGCGATTTATTTAAAACATCAAAATATACCCTGTCACCCTCCTTTGCCTTAAACTTAACAGCAGCCTGTATACTTAAAATACAAGTTCCTTCCAAATCTTTATCTGACACCCTAAGGATAATCTGCTTTTCTTCTTTGCCTATAGTATTTTTGATTGGCAGAAACCTCTCTGTAGAAACTTCTACCTCTTTGCTTAATTCTCTTATATAAGCATTAAGCTTAGGACTTGTTACAGTTCTACCATATGTGTCCATTACACTTATGGTAAGATCATTACTTCCTGAGCCGGCTTTATATAAATCTTCTGATAGTGATGTAATAAATAGAAGAAGTGCCAAAGTACTAAAAGCAAATGACAGAAGAAAGATTATCATAATATTTTTGTTATTTTTCCTGCCAAACAATTTATAATATAAAGAATAACATTTACTAAGCTTCATATAATTCTCCGTCAAGCATTTTTATCTGTCTGTCAGAAACCTCTGATACATGGCAATCATGAGTAGATATTATAATGCTTATGCTAAAGCTATTAACCAGTTCCCTAAATAAGCGTAAAATATTATTACTGTTAGAACTGTCAAGAGCACCCGTCGGCTCATCTGCTATGAGTACTTTAGGGTTATTTATCAAAGCTCTGGCTATTGCAGTCCTTTGTTTTTCTCCTCCTGAAAGCTGATAAGGATATAGTTTCTCTTTTCCTTTCAGCCCCAATAATTCTATAAGTTCTGCTATTTTGCTTTCAAAATTCTCTTTTTTCTCACTAAATATGCTTGGGAGCTCTATATTTTCTATAAGTGATAATTCTTCCACAAGGCAGTGATTCTGAAAAACTATCCCGATATTTTCATTCCTAAATATATCAAGTTCTTCATTCTTAAGAGCATACAAATCAGTATCCCCTATAAGTACCTTCCCCTTATCCGGCTTGTCTATTCCTCCTATTACTCCAAGCAGAGTACTCTTTCCACAACCACTCGGTCCCATAATAGAAAGTATCTCGCCAGTATTTATTGCTAAATTGATATCCTTTAATATCTCTATTGAATATTTTCCATTTTTAATACTTTTTGCAATATTTTTTACCTTTACCATACCGCTTGCCTTTTCTAAACTCAAGTTATTTGTATCATTTTTTTGAATGTCTTCTAATAATTATTGTAGCGGCTATGCTTATTATACTACAATAAAAATACAGGCAATGAATACAGTAAAAAGTATGTCCATATATCTGCTTTCCCATCTACAGATATCATTGCATTTACAACTGAAATAAGAATAGCTGCCATTAAAAACAATATCCTTGCTTTAAGTCTTTCATTTTTGCACATTTCTCTTATACTTTTTATCCCAAAAAAATATTGCTGACAATACTGCTGACTGAATAAGCATTGATAAATCTATCAGTAAAAACACAGCTTCAAAAGGAGAATATCCCAGCTGAGAATTCTTAATAAAAATCCCGGCTAAATATACTAAAATAATTGATATTTCTATTACCATCTTTATACCTCTCTATGCTCTAAACTTTATATTAGCTAAGTATTCTCTACTAATCTCAGTTTCCCTTGTTAAATCCCTTATATATGAATCCAAGACAATTATAATCTAATAATATTATCGATAGAACTGAGATTATGATAATTAGAGAGTAAAAAAATTTCTCAACTTTCGTGTTTCCTAAATACCTATAACTCAAATTTATCATTGTACATATAAAAATAACCAAAAGGAATTATAACAATTGGATATATTAATAGTTCATATTTACTTCCCCATCGATTAATATTTCCTAATGCATCGTAATGTAATGGGACTTTACTACCAATGAATGGCAGCAAAGATACAGTTACTACAACTGGAAATTATTAGGATATATATTATCCGATGTATGATTATTTTGCTTTTTCCATCCATCTTTTATCTTCCTCCTCATATAAATATATTATGTCAAGTACTGAAAGATACACAAAATAGAACAATTCATTTCTGCTCTACACGGAATCATCACCCCCTATGGATTGATATTCCACCGCTTACTGGCTCATTTTTTGTATTTTTTTGCATTCTGACTTCCTTCCTACTATCATGTAGTAGTATTTGTCTTGTTATTTTGCTCCTAGAATTATTGCTACCTGACAGTTTTTTCTGCAGATACTCAAAACTATCCCACTCTATTTGAATAGTTTCGTTACTATTTATATCAATGCAATAACATACATTGCTTTTCCTAATCCCATAATAAGCTGTCTGGCATGGCTGGTTATATGACTTGCTATCACACATTTCATGCACTGCCTCATAATATGGTTTGCCCATGCATAGTTGCCGATGAATATAATGATAATATCTCCATTATAATAAGTTTGCATCGGTTACCTTTCGTTATTTTTTGTTTTTGCACAAATCCAATTATAACATGAATGGTAACTCGATGCTTTTTTATTTTCTTTTAAGTGGACACTTTATTTTACAACTTATAAAGTAAATCTGTCAACTGGAAGAGGTTACATATCTCCGGCTTCTCTATCATTCGACCTGCCATTTCTACGATTGTTTTCAGGTGTGATAGATCTGTTGAATATGATTTTCTCTCATTTGCCTCTGTGTTAAGATATATCAAGTAGCCCTCAACTATATCTCTGTTCAGATCTCCAAACGACTGCACCGCTTTTTCATTCTCTGCAAGATAATCTGAAAAGCGATTTACAGCAACAAGCTCTGCCTGAACTGTACCCAGTACATATGTTAAATTCTGTTATCTTTGCACACCGGATGCTTGATAATGGACACTGACGCTGATCGTCAAAAAAACGGTACTTATCACCGGGCGTATTAAAAGTGATTGAGCAGATCACCCGGTATTTTGGAGAGCCTAATCATTGAAGTTCCATTGATCATACATTCATTTTATACCAAGAGCCCGACTTTTTCGAAGCCGGGCTCTTAAATTTCTTTACATAAATGCTGCGTCATAACCGATGATATTCTATTTAGAGTATCATGAAAAATCTCAGACTTATGCAGATCATTTTTTCAATACAAATGAAGCTTTATCACCTGTCAAACTGTCTTTTCCGATAAATATTTCAAATTCTCCTGCTTCGCTCGCATAGGTTCCATCCTCTGTCAAAAAACGCAGTTCCTGTTCTGTTATGGTAAAAACTACCTTTTTTTCCTCTCCAGGCAAAAGCGTAACCTTCTTAAAATCTTTCAATTCTTTGACCGGACGCACTACAGAAGCCGCAACATCATGGATATAAAGCTGTAAGGTTTCTGTCCCCTCGCAGTTTCCTGTATTTTTTACAATTACTTCCGCTTCAATCTGCCCTGATGTATCCATCCATGTCTGCTTTAAATAAATATCGGATAACTCAAATGTCGTGTAACTCAAACCATATCCAAAAGGATACAATGGCTCATTTGGAATATCCAAATATTTAGAGCGGAATCTGTCTTTATCTTTGCCTTCTATATGTGGGCGTCCTGTTGAATATTCATTATAATGTACTGGTACCTGTCCTACACAATGCGGAAAGCTCATAGGCAGTTTTCCACTTGGATTATACTTTCCAAATAAAGTGTCCGCAATTGCCCGCGCTCCTTCCGTTCCAGGCAGCCACACCTGAAGGATAGCTTTTACCTTTTTGTTTATTTCACGTATGTCTAACGGACGTCCTGAAAATAAAACCACTACTATATTTTGATTGACTTCTGCAATTCTATCAAGTAATGCTTCCTGTACCTTAGGAATCATGATATTTGCGTTACTGGCTGCTTCACCCGACTGTAAACGATCTTCTCCAATTGCAAGTACAACCATATCTGCCTCTTTTGCTGCCTGTACTGCCTCTTGCAGCATATGATTCTCTTGCTCCTGCGTATAAGATTGCTGCTGCTGTTCTCCAAATCCTTCCAGACATATATCTGCCCCTAACATTGGCGACCCCTGGCAAAATGTACTGTTTTCTAAAATGTACTGTTCCTGTACTGCCTCACGCAGCGTCATAACATCCTTGACATCTGCTATAAATGACCAGGCTCCAAGTAAATTTCTGTTATCTATGTACGGACCAATAAAGGCTGTCTTTTTCTCTTGACTTAAGGCAGGATATGTTCTTCATTTTTCAGCAAAACAAAAGATTTTCTTGCAGCTTCCCTCGCCAGTCTCCTGTGCTTCTCGCACAAAATATATTCCTTTTCTTTTTCCTGATCTGCATCTTTATATGGATGTTCAAAGAGCCCCAGCTTATTTTTAAGCTGCAAAATACGCAGACATGCTTCATCTATAAGTTCTTCTCTTACTTTTCCATCTCTGACCAACTGGCACAACTTTTCACAGTAAATACCTGTCATCATATCAATATCAACACCCGCTTCCACTGCGCGTACTGCTGCTTCTTCTCTGTTTGCGCAATATCCATGGTATATGATTTCCTCGATTGCTGCCCAATCTGATATAAGTACACCATCGAACTTCATCTGTTCTCTTAAAATGTTTCTCATCAATTTTTTATTCCCAGTTGCCGGAATTCCATTAACTGTATTAAAAGATGTCATAACAAGAGCTGCACCTGCATCGATTCCCGCCTGATACGATGGCAGATAAAACTCTCTAAATGTATGTTCTGAAAGTTCTACCGTATTATATTCTCTTCCTGCCGTCGGTGCGCCATATCCTGCAAAATGTTTGACACATGCTGCCATTGTATAATTACCTTTTAAGCTGTTTCCCTGAAATCCGCGCACCATTGCTGCACAGAACAAACTGTTCAGATATGGATCTTCTCCTGTTGATTCCATAACCCTTCCCCATCTTGCATCTCTGACCAGATCTGTCATAGGAGCGAATGTCACATGGAGACCGCTGACCGAAGCCTCCTTTGCTGCCGCAGATGCACACCGTTCTGATAATTCCGGTTCAAATGAAGCTCCCTGTGCAAGCGGGATAGGAAACACCGTCTTAAAACCATTTATGACATCTAACATAAACAGCAAAGGAATATGGTGCGGATGCTTTTTCATATATTTTTCTTGTATATTTTTTAAAGTTTCAGCTCCCAAGGCCCCGATAACTGATCCTGCAAGATTTACATTATTTTCTGTAAATCCCTTATCTGCCATAGGGCCCGTGGCAACAGTTTCCCCATTAAAAAAATCTCCTACCACCTGGCTCATCTGATTTACTTTTTCTTCCAATGACATATCTCTCAAAAGTTCTCTTAATTTTTGTTCTGTCATATGTTCTCTCCCTATCCAAATTTTCTTCTATATTCCAGTGGCGTCAATCCAGTATTTTCTTTGAACATTTTTGTAAAATAAGAAAAATTACTATATCCAATATGTAATGAAACTGTATTGATCGGAAGACTGCTGCCACATAAAAGTTTTTTTGCTTCGTCTACCCTTTTCTGCAATATATAATTGCTTATAGATACTCCCTTTTCTTTTTTGAAAATTCTAGACATATAATCTGTATTTAAAAAGACTAATTCTGCCAGTTCATCTCTATGGATATCTTCCTTAAAATGGCTGTCAATATAGGTACATATCTGATCTGCAACAGAGTCTTCTTTTGTAAGATACCATTTATATTCAACTGCTTTCCGTATCAGATTTTCTACATATTCTATCATTTCGTTAAATCCATTTACGGCGTCAATCATATAATTCTCACTTTCTTTATCTGAAAAAAGTGCATTTGCGTAAATTCCCATTTCTGACAGCCATACATACACCATCTGTGTAACATCCGTCCTTAATGACAGCAATAATTGCCGTGTAATCATCTCCTTCTTCCCGACTGTCTCCAGATAATTGCGTATACTTGTTATGACGGCTTCCACTTCCTCACCTGCCAAAAGTGTTTTCCATGTATCCAGCTCCGGGTTTTTATAGACTGTTCCACTTGGCTGGAATTCATACAAATATATAACCTCATTCCATACTGACAGACTGCTTTCACGCATCTTCCGCAAATCATCAGCCTGTGCGATCACTTCAGAAAATTCACTCCAATTTCCTGCTCCACACCAAAAATAGGAATGCACATGATCTGTCATCCATTGTACGAACTGGTAAAGCACATCTTTTTCCTTTATTTTTTCTCCTTCTTCCAGTATTTTGTCCGTTGATAAAACCACCCAATAGCGATATTCATTTTCACACAGTACGGTGTCCACTCTGACATAAAGAGAATCAAATAATTCTGTCAACACATTTTGCATGATAAATTCAATGGTTGATGGTTCCCATTTTTGTGTTTCTTCCGCTTTATGATCCATACAAAAGCAGACAGGTTTAAAAAATATCAATCCATTTTGATACAGCTTCATTCTTTTTTCAGATTCGTAAAACTGGTTTTGCGTCATGTTACCACTTAATAGATTTCTCCAGATATCTTTTTGCAGCATTGTTCTGTCTTTTTCCCACTGGGCACTCTCTTCTGTAAGTTTTTCCATATGCTGTCCCTGACGCACTGCATGTTCTGCTTTTTTTAATGCTTCTTCAAGTTTTTCAAAATCAATTGGTTTTAACAAGTATTCAACGCTTTCAAGCTGTATCGCACGTCTTGCATAGTCGAATTCTGCATAACTGGTCAGAAAAATGACCTGTATCTTGAAGTTCTGCTCACGCACCCATTGCACCAGATCAAATCCTGTTGCAACAGGCATCACTATATCACTGATAATAATGTCCATTTTAACAGCTGTTATAATTTCCTGCGCCTGTTTCATAGTAAATGCTGTATAAATCTCAGTAATTCCCGTCTGCTCCCAGCAGATATTTTTCTTTATACTTTCAATCACATAACGTTCATCATCCACCAGCAATAATTTCATCCCTATGTATCGCTCCTTCCGATTTTATATGGAACATGAATATCCACAACAGCACCACCCAATGGACTATTGCTAAAATGAATCTCACCCTGATTCCCATAGTAATACTGAAACCGTCTCATACAGTTCCAAATACCGATATGCTTTCCATTGTCAGAAATGCTTTGTCCGTTTTGCAGTTTACATAATATCTCATCTGAAAAGCCTTTTCCCGTATCAGATATAAAAATATTAACATATTTTTCATTGTCCCTGTCTTCAGGATATACCGTAACTGAAATCAGCATTTTTTCATCTGCTATCAATGCCTGCTTTGCAGCATTTTCTACATAAACCTGTATTAAAAATGGAAATATTTCTGCATTTGCTACTTCATCATGAACTTCAAAATAATAGGTAAACTTATCCGGATACCGCAGCAACAGAATTTTTAAATAATCTTCACAATGCTTTGATTCCGCTAAAACCAGAACTCTGTCCGTTGTATTTCGAAAAATATATGAAAGATAATCGGAAGTAATTTTTGTCATCACCCTTGCGTGTTCATAATTACCAAAGTCAATCATGCTATAAATAAAATTCAGGCAATTCAAATAAAAATGTGGTCTGATCTGCATTTTCAGATAATCCATCTCAATTTTCTGTTTCTCTAATTCTCTTTCATATAAAGTAATCTTCAATTTACGGATCTGATGGATCATTGTACGGAATTTTCCATCAATCTGTTCTAATTCAAGCAAATTCCCTTCCGTCATATTCAGCGTATATCCACCCTCATCATATTGCTGAAGGTTTTGCGTGAACACTTTAAGTGGCTTCATAATATTGGAGTACACATGAAAAAGCAAAAACCCACTCATAATAAGTATCATAAAGATCAATATCGTCATTCCGAGCAGACTTCCTGTCATCAGACTTAAGACACCACCTAAGGAAATCCCAATTCTGATTTCAAAAGGCGCTCTGGATAATTCCTGATGGATCGTATAAGTATTTTTGATATTCATATCTTGCGGCTCTGATATAATTCCGCTCTGATTTAACATACCTATGTAGACCTCATCCTGATTTACAAGGCTTACATATCCATTTTTTCCCAATGAAAGTTTTGAGAATGGTTCCAATATACTTTTTACATTTACAACACATCCTAAAGCAATTCCGTTTTTTTGTGCAATTTTACAGATATATACCTCATTATCACACTCTATGACATCCCATTTTCTCTTCACCGCATATGTCTTTTTATCTAATTTATCTATCTGCTCACGAATAGACGCCGCAATCTCAGGTGACATTGTGTAATTTCCATCCGAAGACAATGAAAGCTGATATAGTTTATCCGTCTCATGTATATATAAAAAAATTCTACATTCTGTTCCATATTCCCATGCGGAAGAGAAATATTCTTCTCGGAGTTCTCCTATCGCATACTCCGAATAATCCCCATTTTTCATCAGGTTTACATTTTCCCAGAACATGGAATTTGTCTCATTTGTATCCATGATCGTGGAAAAAATTTTTCGGCTGATTCTCAAAAAACGATTGTCCAGTTCCTGTGCATACAACTGTGCCATCTGACTCATCTGTTCATAAATCTGCCCACTTGTTTTATTTAAAATATAGGTATATCCTCCCAGAATAATTACCGGAATGACTGTCATAAAAATTAATATTTGTTTACTCTGTTGTGCTAAAGATTTCTTTTTTCGTCTTTTTATATTCATATTTTTCCCAAACACCATGCTGCTCTCTTAACCTTTTACTGCACCAAGCGTAATACCCTCTGCGAAATATTTCTGTAAAAACGGATAAATGATAAATAACGGAAGCATCGCTATAAAAGCAATTGCCATCCTTATGGATGTTGTCGGAAGTTTTGCTACTTCCGCCCCTATATTACCGGTAACCTTACCACTTGCAAGATACTGAATATCCGTGATCATCTGATTCAAAAGATTCTGGATACTATATAATTTCTGTCCTTGATTTCCTGATAAATAGTATAACCCATTTGTCCAGTCATTCCAATATGCCAGTGCAGAAAACAGTCCCATGGTTACCAGGATCGGTTTACCAAGTGGAAATGTAATCTGTAAAAAGATTTTTGTGTGCCCTGCGCCATCAATTTTTGCTGCTTCATACAATGCTTCCGGAATACTTGTCATAAAATAGCTCCGTATCATCAGCACATTGTTTGCACTTAACAGCAAATTAGGAATTATCAGTGCCCATATTGTATTTTTTATATGAAAATAATTCACATACATCAGATATGTAGGAACTAACCCACCATTAAATAACATTGTAAAAAACACAAAAAAGGTTATCCGCCTTCTATAAGGTAATGTCTTCACTGACAGCGGATATGCCAGCAATGCTGAAAACATCAGGTTTAAAAAAGTACCTGCTACCGTAACAAAAATTGTTACACCGTATGCACTGAGTATTTTTTCTCCCTGTTTGATAATATACTGATATGCATAAAAGCTTATCTTTTCCAGAAAAAATGAATATCCATTCCGGATCAGCACCGTTTCGTCTGTAATGGATGAAATAAATACCAGTAGAAACGGTAAAATAATGACTAATGTGATCACGATTAATATCATATTGATCCAAAACTGATATCTCTTTGTTTTTTTTGAATTTGTCATAACAGACTCTCCTCCTAAAACAATGCTCTGTCTTTATCTACACGTCTTACAATCCAGTTACTTAACATGACAATAACAAAACCTACTAATGACTGGTATACACCCGCTGCAGATGACATACTGATATTCCCCTGTTCGATCAAGGCACGATATACATATGTGTCAATTACATTTGTCGTCGGGAACAACACACCAGAATTCATTGGAACCTGATAAAATAGTCCAAAGTCAGAATAGAAGATTCTTCCAATGCTCAATAATAACAAAGTAATAATTGTCGGTACCAGACACGGCAATGTGATTTGGGTGATTTCCTGCCACTTTGTGGCTCCATCGAGTCTTGCTGCCTCATAATAAGTCGGGTCAATACCAATCAGAGATGCAATATAAATCAAACATCCGTATCCTACCCCTTTCCAGCAGTTTGCAATAATAAGAATCACCGGCCAGTATTTTGGGTTTTGATACCACTGAATTGGATTTATATGCAATAATGGCAGGATTGTATTGTTTACAAGGCCATTTTCGGCACTTAAAAGTGCATACACAATATAACTCAGAATGACCATCGACATCAAAAATGGTAATAATATAGCGCTCTGATATATTTTTTTTAATTTTATATTCTTAACTTCACAGATTAAAATTGCGATTGCAATTCCAACAACCATATTGACAATAATAAAAAGCTATATTATATAACAATGTATTTCTTGTAATGATCCAAGCATCTTTTGACGAGAACAAAAATTTAAAATTATCCAGTCTTGCCCACGGACTTGCCAAAATTCCTTTTGAAAAATTCAACTTTTTAAAAGCAAGTACAATACCTGTCATTGGCAGATAATTATTGATCAGCAGATATAATAATCCTGGAAACATCATCAGATAGAGCGGCAGATATTCCTTAACTTTGTTCTTTTTCTTCTTCATAAGCTTCTCCTTTTATGAAAAAAGTCCCACGTTTTATCTGTGGGACTTTCCTTCTGAGCCTGATTATTTTGCTGCAAGAAAAGCATCTAACTGTTCCTGTTTTGCCTGGATCACTTCATTGATTCCCGCATCATCTAATGCTTCTAATAATTTCGGAATAAGTTCATTTGGATCTCCAGAACCACTGTAAAGCGCTCCACTGTATTGTTTCACAATATTGGAAAGAGCTGCAATCTCACTTGAATAATTTCTATTATCAAATAAAAATCCTGCTGCTTTTGAACTCTTTGCAGAACCGTTAAATTCTTCCATTTTTTCCCATAATTTTGGATCGGAGCCAGTCCATTTATAAGCAATAAACTGATTTGGCAATTCCCATCCAAGATTTAAGCTATAGCGTGCATTATCAGAAGTGATTCCTTTCGGGTAATTGATAATGCCATTATCAGCATCTTCTATCACATAGTCTTTGTCCTGTTCTCCCCAGTTTAAAAGATTCATGATTTCAGAACTTCCATAGATGTAATCAAGTACTTCCATTGTTTTCTCTGGGTTTTCTGAATTTTGGGCAATTGCAAATGTAACACCGTTATATGATGAACTATTTATGATCGGTTCATTATAAAACGGCACGATCTCAAATTCATAACCAGTGGAACTTTCAAATTCTACCGGTGTTCCAGGATGATAAGCAAAAAACAGTGAGAATAAATTTCCTGCTTTGCATACTGTTCTCCAGTTTTCTGTATTGGTTCCTGCATCCTTGCTGATATATCCCTTCTGATACCAGTTGTAAAGCATAGTAGTTGTATCTTTAAACCAGTCTGTTGCGAAGAAATTTTCTAACTTTGTGCTATTTGTCTGATCCATGAGTACACCAAGGTAATTGTTATCTGCCAGATTGTCTCCACGGAATAATCTGGTAACCGGTGTGTCTCCATCGTTAATAGAATATAACATTGTCATATCCGGTTCTCCCGCTTTTACTGTCGCAAAAACGCTTTCCAAATCTTTAGGTTCTTTAATCTGTGCTGTATCAATATTATACTTTTGTACCATGTCTTTTCTCATAAATACGGCAGGAATACTTCCTCGTTCAATCTGATTTGGTACGCCATATACAAAGCCATCAATCTGATTGATTTTAGCTATATCCTCTCCATAAATCTGTTTTATATTTGTTCCATATTTATCAATCAGTTCAGACATGTCTATAATCTGTCCAGCATTCATATACTGCACTGCACTTGTTGCCTGAGTATAAAAAACGTCAATTTTTTCATCCCCTGATAACATAAGCTGTAACTGCTGGCTTGCACTTGCCCACGGCAACATAACAATATCAATATTTGCATTGAGTTCCGGTTCAAGAATTTCATTAATTTTTTGCTCGATTCTTTCTTCATCCGGCTGTGTGCTTCCCTGCAGAACCATGGTAACTGTATATGGTTTATTCCCATTATCACCATTTTTTTGAGCAGAATCTTTTGGTCCTCCCGCTTCTGAATTTCCGCATGCTGTCATAGACATGACCATAGACATAGTAAGCATAGCTGCTAGTATTCTTTTTTTCATACATTTTCTCCTCTCTGTGACAGGTTAATATAAATTCACCTCTCTTCTGGTGTATCTCCTATATTAATATTTTTCTTTCATCATCTCTATAACTGAACCGACTCATCAATATCACTCTTTTGACACTTTTTAACAAAATAACTCTAAAACGGAATATACTTAAGATATCCTCCTATCCAACATAATAACATGCGCACTCTGCAAAATTCTATTGTCATAAATAAAAAAGTGCCTTCGGCAAATCAGCTCCCCTGCCCCTCAATCTTGAGGGGTAGAGCTTTTCTTTTTCTCGCTTTTGTATCATAATAGACTTATGAATAAATATATGAATACACTACAAGAGATATTTACCGATCATTGGGAAGAAATATTGCTCACTCTTCATCCACGCGCCACAGAAATTGAAAACATTGACAGGATGATTAACTGTGGTGACCCCTCTTATGGCGATACTATGTATGCCTGTACCAAGTGTGAGCATATGAAGTTTGTTCCTTTCCGCTGCCATTCTAGTTCTGTCCAACCTGTGGGAATCTTTATGCCCAAAATGTGCTGATGCAATGGCGAATCAGCTTGTCGCCGTCAGACACCGACACTGTGTTTTACCATTCCTGAAGAATTGAGGCATTTTTTCAAAGAAAAACGCACTCTCCTTGACTGTCTCTTTGAAGCTGTACGTTCTGTAGTAAGCCGTATGTTTTATTCACTGAACAAGTCCAAAAACTTTACTCCCGGATTCATTTGTGTTCTGCATACATTCGGAAGACCATTAGAGTGGAATCCCCATATTCATTGCCTAATATCTGAAGGCGGTCACTACGACGACGGGGAATGGAGAAATATCCGCCACTTCAACTACAAACTCCTGCGTGAATCATTCCGAACTGTTTTGTTAAATGAACTTGAAGCTCATCTCGGACCATTGTTTAAAAATATAAAGACACAGATGTACAAACTGCATGACAAGGGATTCTATGTTTATGTAAAACCAACTCTTGCCGATCCTAAAACGGTAACCAGATACATTGGAAGATATCTTGGACGACCTGTCATTGCTACGAAACGAATAGACCATTATAACAAAGAGGAAGATACCGTTACCTTCCATTACAACCGCCATGAAGATAACAAATATGTAGAAAGAACACTTCCAGCCATTGAATTTATCAAACTGCTAATGCAGCATATACCTGAAAAACATTTTAAAATGATTCGCTACTATGGCATTTATGCAAGGCATCGTAAAATTGATGAGAATCTCCACAGACAATGTAACCCAAAACAGCGTCGTTTATTCGCGTCTTTTACACGCTGGCGTGAAGCGATTCTCCTTGCCTTTGGATATGATCCCATTCAATGTCCTAACTGTAAAATAGTAATGGAAATTTTAGAAATTTATCATAACCATCACCGGGTTTCTCTTCAAGAACTTTATGAAAGGGCTCATATTCGCTATATGGCGAAGCATTGGCGTTCCAGTGCCTGATTCATATGTTTACAGCCTCCACAAAACGGTATAAAATTGAGGTAAAGGAGGCTTTTATATCTTTTAACCTCGCACCACCTTGTTTTCTATGCCCGCATATTGGCGGGCATTACTGTTTTACATGCCTTCATGTCACTGAAAATAGAGGAATTTCTTATTATATAAAAAAGCGGTAATGATTTTTTCTTCATTACCGCTTAAAATGGATGTTCCCTGCGGGAATCAAACCCCGAGCTACAGCTTAGGAGCTAAGGTTTGTACTGTAATTTGCTAATATTATCTGTCAACATAAGTCAATGAAAGTAGCTTGTTTTCTAACTTTCCTGTAAATCTGTGTCAAAATAAGAAAACTTAAAATCATTGAAGTTAAATGGCTTTCGCTGACAAAATGATGACACTGTCACCCTGAAGGTATAACCATTCCGTTCCAACGATTTTTTCATATCCGTGGCTACCATTTGCTTTTCAATGCAATAATGATAACACTATTTTCTTATTAGATTAAATACATTATAGCGTGTAACAGGTCGGATGTCTATGGGGAGTTGACCAGAATTTTAATTTCTCATAAATCTATATTGCAACTTAAATTAAACCCAAAACGGGATATATTACATATAACTATAGGCTGTATTCTCATCTACCGACTTGATAAGTTCAGTATCTATAGTATATTTAATAATTCTTGAAGCTCTTTGTATATCTTTATCGCTATTATCAAATAGCTAATGAACTAATTTATTACTTATAGTTTCTTCATTTACATAAAATAATAAGTCTTTACCTTGTATTCTTTACTTATCAAATTGAAAGGCGTTCTTAACTACAATGTTACTTTAGTAAACTTATCACCTTGATTTTTTTAATTTTAAGAGCTAAAATTAAATTTTTTTGATTGTAGCATATATAACTTTACCATATCCTCTTCCTATTTCTTCACAAATGTCGTGCTTATGCATAAATCTCACAATATTTTTTTATTTCTTGAAGTTAGAATTGTATCCACAATACGCTTTATTAAAGCAATGGGAAAGACTGCATTTTAATTCAACATAGTCTTCTATAGCGACCCAGTTACTATTAATCATGATTATCTATAATATATATTAAATCGTTAAAAAAACTTATTTTTATTAAACAGCTTTTTTTCCTTTTTGAAATGCAGAATTATAAAAGAGTATATTGCTAATGCAAAAGATATTGCAATTATAAAACATATGAAACAATTAAAGCCATTAAGAAAAAAAGACTGTCATAGTCTTTATTCATATCTGCACGTAAATTTAGAAACACAGATATGCATGTTACATAAACTGATATAAGCAAAATATTTGTGGGAACTACAATACTTCCTAAGGTTTCAAGTAAATTTTTTTAGCTTCACGTTTTTCATTAATTATATAATGTTTAAAATTTTTTTAAATTAATATCCTTAAAACTACAAATATTCTTAACAACTTTTTTTCTTCCCAGTCTGAATATTTTTATCTTATCATTAGAATATTTACAAATCTTTTTCATATTGCTCAAACTCTTTTGAAATATTAAAACCATATATTGGTTTACTTTTTCTTTTTTTAATAAATATTTTCACCCTTCTTTCCAAATTAACACAACTAAAATACTAGATTTAGTCTTCAGTATGAAATTTAAGTTTACTGGTAGGACTTAAATTTTTTTAGTTAACTAACTATTTTTTTATGCAATTCCAACAAGTGTATATCAAAAATCTGACAAAATCATTCTTTTTATAAAAAAATCATCATTGATTTTTATTTGTTTCATATTTACTTAGAATGCTGATTATTTTTAAATCATCGTTCTCATCTCTACACTAAACATAGCGTAATTGATTTATTATTTCAAATAATAAATCCAATAAGATTTTAAATTCGACACTATTTTTCTTCAGTCATTACTTTTTGGTATTTGTATTTTTAACTTTATATAAATATTCATTCATCCTATTTTTCGTCTTTAATTATTAAATTTCCCATTCTTATTTCTTGTTCTAATTTTTTTCTATCCTCTCATTTATAGCATCTATATAAATGCAAAAAAATCATTATCAATTACTGCATTTCTATTCCTCAAATGTTTGATACCTTCTTCAAAAACAGTGCCTATTATACATAAAATTAAACTTTGACCATATTGAAGAACTATAACCACTCTTAACAATTTCTTCAAATAAGTTCATTGTATCTACATATAAATAATATTGTCTTTTTATAGTCTTTCTATATCTATTTAAATGATTAAATGCACCAATTGCAAAAGGCTAATACAACTGATGAAAAAAATTGAATCCTTCAACCCCCATAATGTAACAACATATGTTTCATATTTCTGTTTTGAATTGAGAGTCAATTATATTTTGCTATTAATCCCCAAAGTAGCCACAACAAAACAATGAGCATATATAATAACAGGTCTCTTTTTAGGAAGCATAATTTTTAAACAGTCTTATACCTCTCTTTATCGACAATTTAATTTTTTTATCCATATTAATATAAACTTATCTATAAAACTACACTTGTATTTTTTTGGCCTTTATACATTATAAACATCTTATCCTCAATAAAAATATATAATTTCCCAATACTCTTTGAACTATATACAGCCATTTTCAATGCACTCAAATATGCCCACCCAAAATGGATTTTTCAAAAAAATACTGTTAACTTGATACTTATCTTACTCATAACAATCCCTCCTAAAAATAAATTTAATTTGCAAAGAATGGACAACCCGGAGGGGAAGGTTACTTGCCCTGTATAGTACAGGACCGCTGGGTTACCTACCAGCTATAGTGCATGTTTAAATGCACATTGCGTTTTATCTTTGCCTAAGTAATTTTGATTAAATCACAATTAATTATCACATAAAATCAATGTTTATTCAATATATATTTCCAAACAGCGTTTCGGTTTCTAATCGTTATATATAAACTCTAAATCCAAATTATAAAATATAACAGCTTCATTACATCTATTGAAATATTATCTAATTATGATATAATATTTACATATTATAACACAATATTCCGTAATAAATATATCAGAAAGAGGTGAATAACATATGACCTATACAGAATATATTCGCGAACTGATATTGCAAAAACCTGTTGGAATGCCAATATATACAAAGATAATTGCTGCTTCATTAGCAGAAAAATTTAATTTGAAAGATAAAGATGCTGTAGCCGCAACTGCTGTGGCAATGAAACGCATTATGGATTCTAAAGTGATTCCTGCGCTCAGATTCTACCAGAAGGGAATTTATTTCAGAACAGTTACCACTCCATTTGGAGAAAGAGGAATCAACAAAGAGAGCCTGATAGCTGATAAGTATTTATTGCCGGACAAAGGATATGAGACTGGATTTGCCCTCCTTCATGATATAGGGCTTGCAACACAAATACCAAAAGAGCGTGTTATTGCCACTAATATGGCAAAAGATTGTACTCGCATGGATAAGAAACTTGGCGTAACAATCCGTCCTCCAAAAGCAGAGATTACTGCTGAGAATAAATCATATTTACAGACGCTTGACGCACTTGAGCTTTTGGATAAAGCTCCCATTGATGCAGAACATCCGTATTCCGTTATTGCCAGCCATATACACAAACTTAAACTGCAATATGAAAAGCTTCTGTTCTTAGCAGACCGTTATTATAATAAATACAGTAATTCAGCTTGCACATACAGCAGGAGAAGGAGGCTATGCACTATGAAACTCCATCTTGATCAAGAAGCCTTTCGTGTGCTTATTGATACTATTCATACACAAACCGGATATCGAGGTGATGTCCTTGAAAAAGATTATTATGTGTCATTAATACTCAAAGAACTTGCAGGAAAGCAAAGTAATGGGCTTCCTGCATATTTCAAAGGTGGAACAGCTCTATATAAAGCATTAAAGACTACAAACCGTTTCTCTGAAGATATAGACCTGTCAGTTGATACAAGGAACTGCAGCCGGACACAGAATGACAGGAGATTAGAGCAGGCGACAAAAAAAATATACTTCACTTCTTCGAGATTCATCGCTGGGAAAAACAAACCGCTCAGAAGTTGTTGCTGTGTATTCATATGAGCCTTTGACTGCTTTTGATGTAAATGATGCGTTGCAAAGATTTGGAAGAGTAAAAGTTGAAGCAACCTCATTTACTATCAGTGAGCCTGTTGAGTGCCTTGAAATCGCTGCTATGCTATATGAGCTTGCCTCTAATGAACAGAAGCAGATACTTGAATCAGAATATGATGTTGGGCCATTTTCTATTATGACAATTTCCATAGAAAGGGTATTTATAGATAAACTTTTTGCTGCAGAATCTTATGTTCGTAAGGCTTATGAGCCACACAGGGCATTTGAGGCAGCAAAACATATTTATGACCTTGCCGTTATTTATAAACACAAAACTGTTTCAAAACTGCTTTCAGATACCGGACTGACAAAAAAACTGCTGGATATTCGTATTGCTGAGGAACGCAATCGTCTTGACGGCATTCCTGATGTACTGCCTTCAGATTTTGCTTTCTTTACAAATTCAATGAATAACAAGGATGTCCGCAAGGCATATGAAATTATGCAGAACCAATATGTTCTTCGTAACTGTTACAGAATTGATTATGATAAGGCAATGGAAGCCCTTACAGATATTTATAAAAGTCTTCTAAATAATACTTCATGGGTAAAATATCAATTTTAGTAAAAGAACAGAAAATCTGTCTTAAATTTAAAACCAAGCTTTCCTTTGCATACTCAGTATTATTGATATTTTTGCCTGTATTTTTGAAACATAATAAAATGTCAATGTATGATATACACCAGCAAGGACGATACCGCATAGATTCACATCCATACAATATCGTCCTTTTCTCTATTCCTGCTTCTTCATAGTCTTAGCAAGGCTTGTAAGTAATGCAGCCATCTCAGGATTGCCCAACACCTTCATCAGAAGTTCTGCATCCACTCCTTCAGGCACTACAATCGTATTAGCACTTCCTTCGGTTCCTCCCACCTGTGGGCTTAGTCTTTCCTGTCTATAGAAGGCATTCTCCATCATCTCCTCATTCTTTCTCCTGTCTTCATCTATGATATGCCCATAAACCTCTGTTACCATATCTGCCTGTGCATGTCAGCGGTTCGCTGTTTTCCACTCTGTCTTCGTGCTACGCACTCGCCAATCGTGGACAGCTATCGCAGGGGCGGTTTATAAGGTTCTCAATGCTCCTTCGGAGCATGACAACCTAACAACCGCTCCCTGAGTCTCCCTGAACTTATTTTATGTCCCCGCCACTTAGCTTCAGTTTGTATGTAACACTGGTATGGCGAAGGCTGTGGAAGACTACATCAGGAAGCCCAAGTTCATCTATTATATCCTGCATTTTTGTCCTAAGGTAGCTGTCGCCAATTGGAAGACCGAATGTAGTTGCCATTACAAGTTTGTAGTTCTGATACTCACTTCCCAGGGCTTCCTTAATCTCATCCTGTTCTGATTTGAGTTCAGCAAGATAGCCGGCTACAGTCCTCGGTATGAATACTTTGCGTGCACTGCTTTCTGTCTTTGGTGTCTTTAGTACCCTTACAGTCTTATTGTTCTTCTTTGTTGAAGAAAATGTCAGGATAATTTCCTTAGCGTTTAATACCTTAACTGCATCCCTTGACACTCTTTCAACCTGTTTGCTTATTATAACATAAGCCCTGTTGTCTGCTATGGCTTCTTCCGAAATATCCATCTCATCCCAGGTAAGCCCTAACAGTTCCCCTATACGAAGAGTAGCGGTGAAAGCAAGGTGAAATGCTATCTTAAGCATTTTGTTGTCACAGGCATCAAGTGCCTTCATCAGCATATCTGCTGTCCAAATTTCACGCTCTTTTCTTTTAGCTTTTGGGACAGTTGCAAGGGCTGCCGGATTTTTCTCCATCAGCTCCCATTTTACTGCCTGCCTGAATGCACTCCTTAAAATCTTGTGTATCTCATTTACCGTGGCTTCCGTAACTGTCCCTGAACCGTCAATGTTCATTGTACTCTTTACGGCTGACATGTCTAAAAGGCTCTTATAATATTTCTCCATAAAATGGGTATTAATTCCTGCCAGTTTTGTTTTTCCAATTGTAGGTATGATGTAATTATTTATTAGTGACAGGTTGCCTGCATAAGTAGAAACTCCCCACTTATCGTGACCATAGATTCTTACATACTCGTCAATAAGTTACTCAATGGTAGTGCACTTTGGGGCTTCAAACCTGCCTACTGCCATCTTATACTCAATTTCTTTCTTGCGCCTTTCAGCATCTTTCTGCGTCGCAAATGTTTCTGAAGTCTGACGTTCCTTTCCTTTATCATCCTTAATTCTGTATATTACAGAAAATTTCTTACCCCGTTTTCTTATAAATGCCATGTCATATCCTCACTTTCCGGCTTTCATTTAACCAATCCAGAAAATCTGTCCGTTTAATCCTGAGGCCCTTTCCTGCACCTATACAGGGAAATACCTCAGCCTGTATCCATTTTGTAATTGTGGATGCTGTAACTCCTGCAAGCTCAGCCGCTTCATTCCTTGAAACATATTCTTTGGTTTCTGCAATCAAATCATCTGATAAAATATTTTCATAATTGCCATCTACCCTGTATTCATTCTGGGCATTAAGAAATAACCTGAAACTCTTTCTTAATATCCACCTCTTATTGTCAAATACCCTTACTTCAAACAAAGCCTTATATTTACCTGTTCTTGTCAGTTTAAGCATAACTTCTTCCTGAATGTTTAACAATCTTGCTGTTTCTTCAAATCTGATATAGTCCTTTTCCATATCCTTAATAGTAGGCATCCTGTCTGATTTTTTGTAAGCAGTCTGTCCGTAAAGCCACTTGTCAAATTCTTCTTTTGGAATACACTTTACAAAGTCAACCTTTATGGTCTTTCTTTCTTCTTTTTTCCATATTTCATACAGACAGGCATTATTTACTCCCAAAAGGTTTGCAGCTTCCTGAAAGGAATATGAACCCTTAATCAGCTCCCTGCCAGGTTCTTCTCCATTTATCTTTTTATGCTTCACCTGATTTGCATACCATTTTTCAAAGCTTTCAATATCAACACGCATCATTCCGCCTATGATTTCTGTCTTGAAAAATTCTCTGTGTACCAGCCAGTATCCCTCGGTCTTTTTTAATCCTAACAGTTTTCGCATTTCAGGAACAGACATGGTTTTCTGCAAGGCAGGTTCTTTAATTAAGCCGTGATTCTTTATCTCTGTACTTATTTTATATTGTTCCTTCATCCTGTTTTCCCTCGTATAATAAAATTTTTTGTGTTCGTCCTACACAGGGTTTAGTATGTGCGATGTAAATGTCCTCCAACCGTAAAGCGGAGCAGTTATTATTTTATCCGCCTGAACTCCTGCAGAAGTTCAGACTATGCACATATATATTCCCCAAAAATCAGGGAATTTATAATAAAAGCCCTTACTCCCATGCCTTTATCGCATAGGATGTAAGAGCCTTTTACCCTGTCATGTCGATGACTTCATATTCATCATCTACTTTTAATATAAGACTATGGTCAAGGTACTTAATCACATCAAAGAAGTTCTTCCTGTCATAATCTGCCGTAAGCTTAAAGTTCGGATGATTATCCATGTTATATTTGTCTGAAAGAAGCTGTCTTACGCCACGAACCTGCACTATGCATTTTGCACTGTCCACGACTGCCAGTTCATCCATTGTCATAAGGTCGCGGCCATAATGTCAAGTGATGAATTCAAAAATGGGAAAAAAATAACTCCCCTTAACCTATAAGGGAAGTTATCTTAAATATATAAATTTACACAGTTCTTGAATTATCCAATCATAATATCCCTCTGCTTAATTATATTTTTTGAAAGGTAAATATAATCCAGTGCGCTTTGAAATGATTTATTGTTTGCTCTCCACTCATCTGCACAACTTACTAAATCGTGCTGAGAGAGAGAAATGAAGTTTCTTAACATTTTGTCAACTTCATATTCAATCTGAAGAGAAGAACTCTCACTGACTGCACCATATGCTCTATGAGAAAATTTTAAAATTTTATCTCTATAACAGCTGATAGGTCGAATTTCAATCATATCAGCTAAAGATAACTCATTATATATCCACGGTGAGACTGTTCTCTCTTTGCTTATTTCTTCAGCTATTGAAATAGAATTTTCACTGTTTAAGAAAAAAATGGATTCGCACTTATCAATCATTCTGGACAAAGCAATGGATAACATCATATGAACATGGCTGGTAGAATAATTCCTTTTGTCATAATCGAAAGATGTACCATTGCTATGTCTGCAATATTTCTCGTCTATTTCTCTCAATAAATCATTAGAATATCCCCAAAGACAAGAATCTATAAAAGTATTTAAGTTGAGCTCATTTTTTAAAAAGCCAGCTATAGAAATAGCTAACTTCTCATCAACATGTGCATGAGATAAAAACACACTAAATTTTTGCTTTGTTGGGAACCAACTCTCCTGTAACTTGGTACCATCAATGACTCCATCTATTCCTATAAATTCTCTTAGGCTACTTTGAATATCTGATTGTATTTTGGCATAGTATTCTTCTCCCAAAGATTCATATCCCTTGAAATCCGAATATACAATATCATTTAATTTAAATTTTGAAAACATAATAAACTCCTCAAACAATATGAATTAGTACAAGCAAGACAATGGAAATCGAAAGATACAACGGAGTAATCGAGATGTTTTTTATCATAATACATGGAATTTTCGATACTTTTTTAAATTCGCTTGTATTCATAGAAAAATCAACCAAATTGTCATCACTTATCTTTGAAACCTTATGGTATAATTCCCTGAAAAGTTTCTCTTGCTTCAAATAATATGCATCCAAAAACCAAAAAACGACATTTAGAACCAACGCACAGGCATATATTCTCCAATCGCTCTCTTTAAACGATAATGCCACAATAGCTGCAATGATAGTAACATTCCAGCCTTTTAAGTAAAAGGAATTCGATGCCATTCTTGATATTGCGGACTGTATATAATCCATATGTTTGTACTTATTTTCCATAATTTTAAACTCCTTTACACATTTATACTTTCCCCTTCAATTAGAGCTAATACCTTATAATCAGAATCTAAAAACCATATATCATTCATTTCATTAAGACGGAAATTATTTCTATCTATAGCTTCTTTAGAAATACAATAAATCGGCTTTCCTAATTCTGTAAAATAATTCAATTCATATTTACACCAAATAGAATGGAGTGAGTTTTCCGATACAACAAAAATCATTGCCTTGGATTGTTCCATTCGTTTTTCAAGTACTTTTAATGTAGCTTTGCAGAGCAAATGTCGTTTTAAATAATCAACATCATTAATCCAGTCACAAAATATGTTCTTTCCATCTTGATTCTCAGCCCGTATTAATTTCTGGACATGGGTGCTGTCCTTACTGCTATGGGATATAAAATAGTCATATTCTTTGATTTTTTGCTCTCTTGAATTTTCTATTCTATACTCAAGTTCATTAGGATTCTGAGGGATTTCATATGTTTCAAACGGGTACACCTCTTTAAGAAACTTTTTTCTCTTTTTATTTTTGGTGTGTACCTGCATATATTTTTGTCGTCTTGCTCTGGGCTGATAATTAAAACTTTGCAAGTGATAAAACGCTTCCCAACGAAGCTGTTTATTCAACTCGGTATCATTTAATTTGAAAAAGAACTGGATTATCTTATCACTATAGTACTTTTTCAGCTCTAATAGTATATATCTTCTGTCTTTTTGATTTGCATTTTTTCTTTCATAAAAACCAATTAACTGATCAATAAAAGATGGGGTCACTTGCTGAGTTTTCGACAATGCCTTTTCAATCTTTTGGTTTACTTTTTCAATTTTTGGTTTTCTTTTCAGCCAAAGATTTTCTCTGGCTAAAACCCGACTTTCTTCAGAATAGTTATCACAATGTATGCGCTGATATTCCTTCGACAAAATTTCCTTACACCGAGAAGCATCCATTAAAAGCATCTCCGGTGCTTTCATGTTATATCTGTTTTTTCCGAATTTTCTTTTAATATGACGATCCTTGGTTTGATAATAAACATACTTAATTTCAATAGAATGCCACTCATGCGGATAGAATTCTTTTAATAGCCCGATAATATCACCACTTGAATATTCTTTAGGCAAAAGATGTTCTATCGTTTTTAGTTCACAATTAAACCTCGATAAAATATCACAGATTCATGATTAAATATGTGTTTTGTAACTCCTGGCATCATCATTCTCCTCACTTTTTATAGAAATCGAGTTATAGCAAAAAAGATACCGTCATAACATATGAACCCCGAGTTCCCATAGAATATAGCGTTTCATGGGAAGTCGGAGTTCTGTGTTACAGCTTTATTGAGATTTGGTCACAATTTCTCTTATACTATTTCCCCGACAAAATTATAAACAATCCTGACTTCCTGGGTTTTCTGCCCATCAGTTTTTTGACCTCGCCCACCAGAATACAGTTAATCAGGAGGTTCAGTACAGTTTCATCCAACTCCTGAATAGTGGCATACTGCCGAATTTCCCAGATAAAGGTGCGAACTTAACTTTCCTGAGCATCAGACCGCTGAAGCATTAGCATCAGTTCCTACAAGCTGCGTTGATTTTCTTCCTGCTCCTGTTCCATAGTGGCAGTCTGCTTCACAAACCGCTGTTCGGAAAAGACCCTTGGCTTTATCGGTATAAAGGTTCAAGAACATCTCATCAATTTCATGGTTTCTGGCTTCCAGTCGCTCACACTCTTTCTGCATCTGAGAAGTATCTGCCATATATCTGCGTTCCATCCAGCTGCTTAGCCACTAATAAAAAGCATCAGCACCCTTGAGTGCGGTTTTTGCTAGGTTCTGAATGTCTTTCAGCACAAGGTCGTATAAATCTCTCGCTTCAAGCTTGTGACTGGTATAGGCGTTTTTCCCAAGCCGGTTATAGGTCTGGCAAATATAATATGCCTTATCAATAGGTTCTCGCTGCTCACCAGTGAAACGATTCTTGTTTGTTCTCCCGAACCTTTTTGTACCGCACCTGCATGGACTTTCCACAGGTGGCACAGTAAATGATACCGTGGAACAGGTTGTAAAACGAGCAGGCGTTTCCCTGCATAATGGTTTGTCTGCGGTCAATCAACTTCTGAACCTTATCCCATTCTTCCGGGGAAACGATGGCTTCGTGACAGTTCTCAATGATTTCCCATTCTTCACGAGGAATGATGTCATAAATATTGGAGCGAATCCCTTTCTAGTGCGTCCGAAAAACGAGATGAGCACCTTTATCCTCCGAATTACACATCAAGCCCAACGGCGATGTTCCGCCACAGAATTTTCCCTGTCTGGAACGTATTGTGATACCACTCAAGACCTTCTTGGATATATCCCGGTTATACATATCATTTAGGATATTCTTAAAGGGTATAATATCCATTTCCTGACGGGACATACTGTCCACACCGTCTATAATGGCGATATACCAGACATTGTGCTTGGGGAAGAATATTTCAATATAGCTGCCAGCTTCAATATAATTTCTTCCCAATCTGGACAAGTCTTTTGTGATGACGCAACCAATTTTACCAGCTTTAATATCAGCAATCATACTCTGAAAAGAATGACGATTGAAATTGCGTCCTGAATAACCATCGTCTACATAATACTCATACTGGAACATTACATTTTTTCTGCAAAGTCCCGAAGCATTATTTTTTGATTGCTGATGCTCTAGTTATCATCACCACCATCATCCAAAGAAATACGGCAATATAGAACTGTGATTTTCTTGTTTTTTCCTGCTCATAGTAAACTCCTTCTATGAGCAGCGACACGGTAGTTATATTATACCATGTCCCTGTTATAAACTCAAATAGTCTTTAAGCTGCTTTCTGTTCTGTATTATTTGAAAAAGTAAAGTCCACATTAGTATGGATTTTACTTTTTCCATACACCACATCTTTAACTATGGACTTTACTGATTCCATGATTAAAATATATATTGGGTTAGATTCATCAGGTTAGGGTTTTTATATACAAACTGAAAGGAATATTTTTAATTATGGGAAAAACATTCACATCTTTCTTTAAGCCAGCGTTCTGACATAGAAATCATGCTTTCTAAAAAAATGAGCTTTAATAAGATTGCTTTGGCTATAGGAAAAAGACAACACAACTGTTTCAAAAGAAATAAAAAAACATAATTACTGAACAGACAGGCTCATACGGCAGGTCTTTTTAATGACTGTCTGCATTCAGTGGACAGATCATGTAAAAAGATTTGTATGCAGTCACTGCCTTAACAAAAAAACAGAACATGCTGGAAGCTGCTGGGAAATGCATGCCACTGTGTGATGATTATGTCAGACATATCTGCCCTAAACTTCTTAATCCACCTTATGTATGTAACGGATGCCCTGACAGAAACAGGTGCCGCCTTGAAAAAAGATTTTACAAGGCAAAGGAAGCTGAGGCAAGATATAGAAAATCACTGTCTGAATCAAGAACAGGGTTTAACCTTACAGAAAACGAAAGGGAATATATAGACGGCATTGTAAGTCCACTCCTGTTAAAAGGGCAATCCATAAGACATATAACAATCAACCATTCTGATGAAATCATGGTTTCCGACAGGACTCTCTATAAATATATAAACAACAGTCTGTTTTTTGCCAGAAACATTGACATGCCACGCACTATAAGAATGCGTCCGAGAAAAAATAAAAGCAAATCTTTGAAAGTGGATAAAGAGTGCAGGAAGGGAAGGACTTATGAGGACTTCCTGAAGTTTATTGAAGAAAACCCCGATTCAGTCGTATGTGAAGGCGACAGTGTAGAAGGGGTAAAGGGCGGGAAAGTACTTCTCACTCTCTTCTTTGTACAGCAGAACCTGCAGCTTGCTTTTCTGAGAAACTACAATGACTCACATTCTGTTACGGAGATATTTGAAAGGCTGTATATTGAACTGAGACCTGATATTTTTCGGGAAAAATATTTGATGTGCTGCTGTTAGACAACGGAAGTGAATTTTTCAAATCCGCAGGCACTGGAGTTTGATGACAGGAAACAGGAGACTTAGGGTATTTTTACTGCGACCCTTCTTCACCTTACCAGAAGGGCGGCTGTGAAAAACAACCATGAAAATGATAAGAAGGATAATACCGAAGGGTGTGGATTTTAGTAATTACACACAGGAAGACATAAACCTGATGATGAGCCACATCAATTCATATTCAAGGGCGAAGCTCGGAAACAAAAAGCTCTTATGATATTTTTGCATTTCAATACGGCAAAAATATTAAAAGAGCTTAGGTATTCAAAAATTTCACCGGATGAAATTACCCTAACCCCTAAGCTCTTAGGCAAATAAAAAGGAACTCACCGGTTAAAAGATGAACTTCTAGCCCATATATAAAGGGTGGATTTTACTTATTCCCAGTTTTGGAAAGTAACTTCGACTCCTGTTTGCTATGAAAAAAATTAGGTCATGTTCTTCCTGTAAGGCTGATTATAGCATTTTTCAGATAATGTATACATCTAGCTCTTAATTTATGTAAAATTTGTAAAAAGTAATTTCCATACCGTATCTAAAATAAAAAATTAAACCTTAGGTGTGGAAGTTACTTTTGCAATTCACCCTTTCTGTTCTGTTTCGTGATTTTCCAGCCATTTTTCAAACTTTTTACAAGTCTGGCGCTCATTGTATTTCCCAAGGTTTGTGATAAAGGCTTCAAATATGCCTTCTCTGTCATAATCATCACTCATGCCTGTTTTTCCTCCTTTATTATTTCAAGCCGTCACCTGATTTTAGGCATAAGAAAAGCGTCATATCTACCACCATTTAGTAATAGGCTGACGCCTGATTCTTTACCCGCATTCTTTTGCAAAAGAGAACTGCCTGAGATTTGTTATCTCATTTGTCCATAATAATGATATCATAGGTTGAAATGGAAAATGGGATGTTTGGTTAGTCTTTCGTTAGTTTCATGTTAGTTTACTGTTAGTTTTTTCAACTAAAATAGATAGTTATGTTATTTGTTAGCTCTACAAACTGTAAATTATTTTTGCAAGGTGATAAGTCCTGCACAGTCAGACATTTTTTCAAATCGCATTTCTGGAAATTGATCTTTTAGCTCATCCCATACAAAATACATTTCATCATCGTCCCACTCATCTGCCGCAATCCGCATACATTCTTGAAGTAATGAACGAGTTTCAAATGCTATATCTCCGATATATATACATCCTCCCTCGTTCAACAGCATAAATAATGATGTAATAAAATCTACTTTTTGAAAGTCCGTAAGATGATGGAGAGAATATGTAGCAATGATTGCGTCATACTTTTGTTTCTGTATCGGCTCCACCAAGCCATTGGAAAAATCGCCTTTATACAAACTTGCTTTAGGCATTTTCTCTTTTGCAATTTCAATCATTCTATCTGAAAAATCTTGTCCGTAAATCTTACAGCCGTTTTCATATAATCTTGAAGTCAGTACTGCTGTTCCAAACCCAATATCTAAGACAGTCTTCGCTGATGAACAAATTACACGATTATAGATTACATTAAGAATAGATTTGTAGCCTGCAAAAGGATACGAGCCGTATTTGTCAGACAAACCTACACTCTTATCATAATCATCTGCCCATAAATCAAAACCTTTTTTATCTTGCATATTTCACCTCGATAACTTCTAATTTGTATTTCATTATACCCTGTTAAAACATAAGTTTAAAGTCTTATTCTCCGCCAAACAAATATGTGTTATTTGAAAGTTTGTGTCAAGTATTCGTTGGCAAATTTCCTTACTTTTTCTTTTATCATTGTTTTTTTATTTTTTTGTATCACAAACAAGACTGTATGATTGGGAAGGGGGCAACCCCTTCTTTTTTTGCTATTGCCAATTATAATTATACACTAACTTATTTTTTCTTGTATTCCTTTACTACTCTTTCTACCTGTTCTTCTAATTGTTCTCTATCCGGAATATATAGCGTATACTTAGAAGCAAATATCTTATTGGATAAACTGCCAAGTGCATATTCTGCCTGTATACTGTCTTTATCAGTACAAAGGATAATTCCAATAGGTTCATTATCCATTTCATCATTAACTTCGGCTTTATAGTAGTTAAGGTACATATTAAGCTGCCCTACTGCTTCCGGCATTAGCTTTCCTGTTTTTAACTCAATCAGAACATAGCTTCTTAGGATTTTATTGTAAAATACCATATCAACATAATAGTGGGTATTTCCAAGTGTTACCCTTTGTTGTGAGCCTACATACATAAAGCCTTTGCCAAGTTCAAGCAAGAATTTTTCAATATGAGTTATTAGGGCTTTTTCTAAATCACTTTCCATAATTGGCTTTTCTTCAGGCAATCCTAAAAATTCAAATACATACGGATCTTTTATTACATCACTTGGAGTAGCTATTTCATTTCCCTTTAGAGCTAAATCTAATACTTTTTCTTTATTTTCATCTCCACTTGATAGCAATAATCTCTCAAATAATGATGTTTTTATTTGCCTTTTTAGCTCTCTTACAGACCAATTCGCACTTACCGTTTCTTTTTCATAAAAACTTCTTTTCTTCTCATCGCTTATGGAAAGTAATTCACAATAATGCGACCAACTTAATTTTCCAGACACTGTCTGGAAAAATCGGAAAAACTCAAATAGAAATTTCTCATATTAAATAAGTTGGATTTTGAAAATCCCTTTACCATATTCTTTGGTAAGCCTCTTTGATAAGTCTGTTATTAACTGTTTTCCATACTCGGCTCTATCAGAATTTCCCTGTTCATCTTCTACGATAATTCGCCCAATCTCCCAATAAGTTTGAATGAGGATATTATTAACTTCTTTTTGCAACACTATTTCTTGCATTATCCATCAATTCTTTTAATGCTGCTATAAACATCTTTTATGAATTTTTATCTATTTCATTATTCATATAGCTACCACCTCTTTATCTGCTACGATTTTTAATTATTTTTAACACATATAAGTTGTATGGTACAGATATCTTATTATTTATAGAATAATATTAAATCTCCATTGTTTTAGCAGTACCTAATTATTAATTTTACTCTGTAAGACAACATTAAATTCTCGTTATGAACAAGTCCAAACACTTTGCTCCCGGATTCATTTGTGTACTGCATACATTTGGAAGACCATTAGAGTGGAATCCCCATATTCATTGCCTGATATCTGAAGGCGGTCACTCCGATGACGGGGAATGGAGAAATATCCGCCACTTTAACTACAAACTCCTGCGTGAATCATTCCGTACTGTTAAGTTAAATGAGCTTGAAGCTCATCTCGGACCATCGTTTAAACTTATAGAGGAACTCATAAAAAAATATATTTTAATCTGCCGGAAGGTATGACCGGTGATGACATCCGCCACATGAGTTTTGGAGGCTTACTTGACATGGATTACTTTCTAAACGATGAAGACACTGACGATGTAGGTGAAGAAGGATTTTATATCTTTTAACCTCACACCGCCTTGTTTTCTATAATATCTTTCTTCAATAAAATATTTCTAAAAGCAAAATATTCCCTATAGCTTAGACACCTCATCTTCACTAAGTCCGGTAAATTTCATTATAAGTTCATTGTCCATATTGCTATCCTTCATTTTCTTTGCAATTTGTAATGAGTTTTCATATTTACCCATCGATTTGCCTTGTTCTATGCCTTGTTCCATGCCCTGTTCTATTCCTTGCTTTATCCCTTCTCTATATCTTGCTTTTAATACAAATTCCATTGCCTGCTCTTGCGAAAATACAGTCATCATAATGTCTTCGACCTCCTTCTTCTTTACTAAAAGTATATCCTTTAGTATATCATTATCTACACAATACTCCATTATCATTTTGAGTGTTGTAATATAATTCTAATAGGTCTTTGCAAGATAAATAAAAATCTGACTTACATACCAGGATTAAAGGGGCTTTAGACTTTCATAAAAATATCAGTCCATATTAATTTTTCATATAACCTGACAAAGGTTTTTAATACATTGTAAAAATATATTTTTCTCCAATATACTTACTTTGTACATCCATCTCATCTATAAGTTCTAGCACCGAATCACTGTTTTCCTTAAAATTCAATTTACATCCTTTTGTATTTTCGATATAAAACCATACAGAACGAGGGTAATAATGTAATTGAGGCAGATTTAGTTCTTCTATCTGTTTTATACAGCTTTTATAAAATTTAGGAAATAGCTTTTTCAGCTTCAGTTCGTAGCAAAAATCTCTCCATATTCACAAAAATCCAAAGCAGGCGTAAAGATTATGATCTATGGCCAATTCGCATACTAAATAATATGTCTTTTTTTCTATATTCTATTTCATCAATGTAAATATCAACAAAATTATCATAAAGTTGTATATCTAATTTACTTTTACGTTTTTAAAATCTTTGTTGTAATTTTTTTAATAATTCCTCAGGAAGTTCTTTCATTTTTTTCATCAAATCCATTTTTTTGATAAGTAATGCTGTCTTTGCCATATCTGTACTTATTATTAAATCTTTCACCTTCATCACCTCATTTTCAAGCTCAAGCATATGCCTGACTGATGCATCATATTGTTTTACAAAAGAGTAACTATAACTGCTATTGTCAACTATGTACATACAGGCTTGAAGCCAATTCAAAATATGCTTTTCAAAACTTATTGAGCAAAGCTTTTCACTATTCATTCTCCCTATGCTTTGTTTTTCAGGCATACTTCCATTCAATGTTAAATAATATATGAGATAATCTTTTCCTTTTTTCTTACAAAATTTATCATACCTTTCTAACTGTCTATATCCATCTTCTGCATCTATTTTCATCTCAATAACTATCAAAAATTTTTCAGTTTCAATTACAAAATCTATTCTCCCTTCTTCAAAAACATATTCTCTGTATACTTTCCATAAGCATTCAGTATATTTTTTCGGTACTTTAATCTCTTTCAGAAATAAGTTTTAAAAATCGTTTTCTCCATTTTCATTATAAACTTTGTCTAACAAAAAAATACATTATTTTTTGAGTGAACCTGTGCTTCATTTCGTTCTTCGTCGATTACAGCAAGAATATTGTAAGCTGATGTTTCTCTTGCCATATCAATTTTTCTTCTTTGATCTACGATTTTTAATAAATCTTTCACTTTGCTATTGCTCATATAAACCTTTCCATATAATCAAAGCTTAATCTTCTAATCTTCTTCATAGCAAATTATATAAGCACTTATATTTTGGCCTTCCCCTGACCTGTTTAAAGGAATTGATAAGATATCTTTTCCAACATCTCCATTATAATATGCTTTTCTATCCTCAGGCGAATATAAATACATAGCCGCTGAGTAAGTATGGCCTTTTTCCAAATAGAGCTCAAATTGTACTTTTTCTGATTCTAAATTCTTATTTGTTCCCATCCCTATATCTGTTGACTGGAAAATTCCTTCAAAAGAATGATTTCCTGCCTCAAGCGCCACTACCTTCTCAAGATTTTCTCCTGTTATAGGGCTGAATTCTGAGGCTTTCTGTCCATCTATACTTATATTTTTGCAATACAGATGTATAACAGCTTTGTCTTTGTTTCCCTCAGCAAAAGCCCCAGCCTTTGCTTTTCTCTTACTATTCATAATCATAAACGGTATAAAAAGCACTACCCATAAAATTAAAACAGCAGCAATAATGTAAATTGGATTCATAGTTTTTCCATTCCTTTTAAGTAGCGTTATTTCAACTCCTTATTTTTCAAGATTATTATATAGCTTTTAATGGGCTTTTACAAATATTTTTTATGTCTTTGTTTAACTTATTTAATTAAAACCGGCAAAGTTCATTCCACTGGCAATTACCACAAATTTCTTCACGCTTGCTTAAAAGTAAAATTTTTTCATAAACTTCTTTCTTAAAATCTAAATATGGCATAACAGCTCCATACTTAAATCCACATCTTTTAAGAACTTCTGTGTCATATCCGGTAACTTTCTTTTCTGCTTCACAGATTCCCTGTAAATTATGAGGGCATTTTGAGCAAATCGCATCTGTCTGTGAAGTAATACAGACTATGGGATTATTCTCCAGATTTGTTATCATCTTTCCCATATAAGATTTATAAGGTTATCGAAGCAAGCACCCTCTTAGATGTAGGGCTTGCAACACAAATGCCAAAAGAGCGTGTTATTGCTACTAATATGGCAAAAGATTGTACTCGCATGGATAAAAAATTGGGAGTAACAATCCGTCCTCCAAAAGCGGAGATTACTGCTGAGAATAAATCATATTTACAGACGCTTGATACGCTTGAACTTTTGGATAAAGCTCCCATTGATGCAGAACATCCGTATTCCGTTATTGCCAGCCATATACACAAACTTAAGCTGCAATATGAAAAGCTTCTGTTCTTAGCAGACCGTTATTATAATAAAAATACAGTAATTCAGCTTGCACATACAGCAGGAGAAGGAGGCTATGCACTATGAAACTCCATCTTGATAAAGAAGCCTTTCGTGTACTTATTGACACTATTCATACACAAACCGGATATCGAGGTGATGTCCTTGAAAAAGATTATTATGTGTCATTATTTGATTTAGTAAAGTCCCATCGAGCATCTTTAATCCTTTCATTAAGTTCATATAATGCTGTCTTATCCAAATCAAAATGCAACATATGTTTCGCTTGTTCATAATCACACCAGTGATAATCTATATGTTCACTAGATATCTGAATATCTTTAGAATATACTTGCACTGCGTAAGAATAGATGGGTATTACATATTTATTTCCCCAGTATTTTCTAGCCTTTTCTGAAAAATTATCTGCTGAAACATAACACATAGATTCCAACTCTTTATAGTTATTAAATTTGGGAATACCAGCTTCTTCAAAGCTTTCCCTTTTAGCAGCAACCATTGGAGTTTCTCCTTCTTCTCCGCCACCTGCTATAAATTGCCATATATTTAGATCCTCTCTTTTAAAAATACAGTATAGTATATTTCCTCCATCATATAAGAATGGTAAGACTAAAACATTGTATGCAGCCCTCATATACACCTCCATTCTGATTCTCTCACACGACATATACAGTTCTCATAAATATATTTATTATATTCATAAGTAGAGGGATTTGCAATTGCATAATGTATATCATAGGTTGAAATGGAAAAAGGAATGTTTGGTTAGTCTTTCGTTAGTTTCATGTTAGTTTGCGGTTAGTTTTTTCAACTATAAGAGATAGCTATGTTATTTGTTAGCTCTACAACCTGTAAGTTATTTTTGCAAGGTGAAAAGTCCTGCACAGTCAGACATTTTTTCAAATCGCATTTCTGGAAATTGACCTTTTAGCTCATCCCATACAAAATACATTTCATCATCGTCCCATTCATCTGCCGCAATCCGCATACATTCTTGAAGTAATGAACGAGTTTCAAATGCTATATCTCCGATATATATACATCCTCCCTCGTTCAGCAGCTTAAATAATGATGTAATAAAATCTACTTTTTGAAAGTCTGTAAGATGATGGAGAGAATATGTAGCAATGATAGCGTCATACTTTTGTTTCTGTATCGGTTCCACCAAGCCATTGGAAAAATCGCCTTCATACAAACTTGCTTTAGGCATTTTCTCTTTTGCAATTTCAATCATTCTATCTGAAAAATCTTGTCCGTAAATCGTACAGCCGTTTTTCATATAATCTTGAAGTCAGTACTGCTGTTCCAAACCCAATATCTAAGACAGTCTTCGCAGATGAACAAATTACACGATTATAGATTACATTAAGAATAGATTTGTAGCCTGCAAAAGGATACGAGCCGTGTTTGTCAGACAAACCTACACTCTTATCATAATCATCTGCCCATAAATCAAAACCTTTTTTATCTTGCATATTTCACCTCGATAACTTCTAATTTGTATTTCATTATACCCTGTTAAAACATAAAGTTTAAAGTCTTTTCTCTGCCAAACAAATATGTGTTATTTGAAATAAAAAATTTAAACTTAGGTGTGGAAGTTGCTTTTTGCAATTCACCATTATTTTTTTATTCTATAGTTTTTCAACCTACAACTTCCTGTCTATCCTTCTCGTTTAAACCTCGCCCATATCTTTTACAAAGCAAAAATAGTGATATTACACAGACATTCCTGTCAATATAATATCACTATTAATTTTTATATTCCTTATCCTTTTGAATTTTATGAGGTATTTTTGCGATAAGCTGGTGCTGCAAACCGGAATTGACTTATTCGAAAATTTTTAATAAATCTCTTTTGCGTCTTATCACATACATATCCTATATTCTTATAGAATTTATGTGCTTCTGTTCTCGCTTCTCCTGAGTTTAACCTGATAAACTTAATTAATTTTTGTCGAGAATCCATTTCTAAATGATTCATCAATTTTTTCCCAATGCTTCTTCCTTGAAACTCTGGTAAGACAGCTAATCCTAGAATATTTAATCCACAATCTGAATAAAGGCACTCATATGTTTCAGCATGTATAAATCCAACAACTTTATGTAAATCCTCATCCTCATAAACATAAATCATATGATGCTTTTTATCAGCTGATAGTTTTATGATTTGATTCTCTACTAACTCTGTAGAAACAGTATATCCTAAAGAAATATCACATATTTCTCGTATAGATTGAGCATCTTCTTTTTTTATTTTTCTAATCATTTCATCACCTTCATAGCTTCAAATTTGATCGAAAAGCCAAGAACCTTTAATGTCCCTTATGCCTTTCTTTTTTCTTTTGCTGTTTCAGTTCAAACATTATATGTTCTTCTGTCTCTTTTTTCTTATGGCTTCTCTCTTTACGCTCCTGTTTGTTCTGTTCATGCTGTAATTTCAATAGCTGTTGTGATTTTGTGCCGATGCCTTTTTTCAGCATCTGTTTTCTTGCCTGACGCTGCATCCTTTTCGGATTTCTGCTTATATCCTTTACAGCAGTATCAACAGCCATGCTGAATTTCAAATCGGAATGGTATTTTTGAATATATTCCTGCACTTCGTAATCTTTTGGCTCTGCACCAAATATTACCTTTGCCACAGACAGTTTACCATCTTCGATATGCTCAAATACACCTACCCAAAACGGTTCCTCAAAATATACTGTCAGTTTTCCACTTACTTTGTTCATAAGAATCCCTACTAAAATAATTATTGAACAAAAAATGGACAACCCGGAGGGGAAGGTTACTTACCCTATTTACATAGGACGGCCGGGCTACCTACCGGCTCTAATACATCATAGATGTATGTTGCGTTTTTATCTTTGCATTTATAATCAAGCCATATGGCACGATTAACTTAATTTATCAAATTTTATTCTGCATCTCATTATACTCTGTAAAAACATAAATTTAAAGTTTTATTACATACTCAACAACATTGATCATCACGCAAAAAGAATGTCTGTAAACACCTCTCTGATTTTTGCAATAAACAAGATGACAACTCCCCATGCATCCAACATAAGGTAGCTTACTACAAGAATTGATAATGTAATGCCTAACTGCAGCCAATCCCGTGAAAAGATGAACATAATTACTCCTACCATAGCAATAAAATTAACAAGTGCGACAGCAAGGCCGTATATTCCGGCAAATATACAAACAATATAGAATAGGATGGTGGTTGCAAGAATCATTGCAGGTTTTTCCTGTCCCTGGCGTTTTCTTTCAATGAGCCCTATGCCGGTATCTGTATCAAGCTCTTTTATTACCGCAATAGCTTTCTTGTTGCTACAGCCAAGAGCCTCCATAATGTCATCTAAAGAATAGTATATATAAGCCCGTCCAGAATAGATTGTTTTTCTCTAATCTGAACGGACTCTCCCGGCAGGCCATTTCTCAGGCAAGACAATAGTGTTTGTTTAATTTTTACTTGTTTTTACAACCCCAATCTCATCCTACTTTATGCTTAATCCCTGTGGGTGACAGTTTGAAAAATTAGGACTGATGACAAGACATTATTTTCGCTGACAAAATCATTCTGGTATTCTGCTTCTCGCTGACAAACCTGTCATCGAAAATGCTATTTTTGTATGAAAAAAGCGGTAATGATTTTGTCGTCATTACCGCTTAAAATGGATGTTCCCTGCGGGAATCGAACCCACAACTACAGCTTAGGAGTTCAAGTCCAGCCTGAAAATACAGGTTAAGAACTGTTAATATAAGTCAATGAAAGTAGCTTGTTTTCTAACTTTCCTGTGAATTACTGTCAAAATAAGAAAACTTAAAATCATTGAAGTTAAATGGCTTTCGCTGACAAAATGATGACACTGTCACCCTGAGGGTTTAACCATTGTGTTCCAACGATTTTTTCATGTCCGTGGCTACCATTTGCTTTTTAATGCAGTAATGATAACACTATTTTCTTATTAGATTAAATACATTATAGCGTGTAACAGGTCGGATGTCTATGGGGTTTTGACCATTATTTATTTTTATACAACCGAAGTGAAAAGTTTATTTACACTTCAGTAGAGTTAGTCCTTGATTACCTTTACATAAGTGGTATTGAAAGAAAAAACAAAAATGCTATAATAGTATTAGCTTTGTTCGGGAAGGAGTTGTGGCAGTGGAATTTGAAGAAATTTATGAGAGATTAATTTCATATGAGAATTTAAATAAAAAAGGGGACCAAATTGAGTGCCATAATATGCCAAAATATAAAAAAGCACGTATGTGTATGTTTTGTGGAAAAACATATCCAGAAGTTACTTTTTCGAAAGTTGCTCATGCGGTATCAGAAACGCTTGGAAATAAAAAGCTTATTAATCATTATGAATGTGATGACTGTAACTTGGCTTTTGGTAGTGTTATAGAAGATTCCTTCGGCAAATATATTACTCCGTTTAAACAAATATCACAAATATATGGAAAGAAACCAACATTGACTATTAAGGACTTTCCAGAAGATAAATTACTCCCTTATAAATCTTTTAGGATAGAAAGTCATCAAGACTCTCCAATATTGGATGCAGATGGAACAATTCGGAATTATATTATTGAAAAATCAGGCACAGGAATATTAAAAGAAATAGATGGAGGTTACCTATTAACTATCCCTAGACAAAAATATAATCCTTTGTATGTATATGCTGCATTGTTAAAAAAATGGGATATAGCTTACTTCCATTGAACGAAATGCAAGATTGGATTTATGATACATTGTATTTGGGAGAGAATGTAAGGAATTATAAGAGTCAAGTTACTAATAAATATTTTTTTCATGTTTGCCGAATAAAAGGAATTTTAGCTTTTTATAAAGGGATAAATCCATTATGTGGATTAAGTGCATATTTGTATAGAAAAATGTAATGCAAAAAGAACCAAAAATATTTTTAAGTATTTGCTTCGCTTGGATTTTTTTCAATTTTTTTCAATCACTATTCCTATTGCATTTCACAATGAAAATGGAACATTTGACATGTTATTTTCTCAATATCAAAATGCTACCTCTTATAGATGTATTGATTTTACTAGGGAAGAAACAGATTTAAGTTGCAAGTTTTCTGCAACACAAATTAAAATACCAAAAAATCAATATAATGAATTAGAAAAGCAACTTAGAAAGCAAAAATTGTTAAGGGATAAGGGGCTGTCGCACTAAGAACTAGTGCACAGCTCCTTTTTTTCTAAAAAAACAGCAGCCAGACTCCTAAAAGTCTGGCTTTTTGGTGTATAATTAGTTATGCAAAAACCAAATTAACACATAAAAATTATACCTTGAATGGCGGAATATATCAACTAAAACTTCCGCTAAATATTGAAACAATTATTCCTGAAAATGATTCTGTGCGGTTACTCAGTCAGTTTGTGGAGGGAATGGATCTGACTGATCTATATTCAACTTATGAAAGAATAAATTCACTATCGCCAAGAACACTTCTGAAAATTGTTTTATACTCATATATGAATGGTGATTATTCATCAAGGTCTATCGAACAAAACTGCAAAAGAGATATTAACTTTTATGTATCTTCTTGAAGGATGTACTCCACCCGATCATGCAACGATTGCAAGATTTAGGAAAAATCCATTTTGCGCCATGCTCCAAACGTATTCTTGCAGAGGTTTCAAATACTCTGTATGATTTGGGAGAAATATCAGGAGAAACCATATTTATTGATGGTACTAAAATTGAGGCTAATGCTAATAAATATACTTTCGTATGGAAAAAGTCAGTAACAAAAAATCAGGCAAAGCTTCTTATTAAACTTGCCATTTTTGTTGATGAGTGTGAAAAAGCTTTTACGGCATTGAAATAGTACATGGTGACACAGTTAAAATAAAACATATTAAAAAAACTGCGCAAAAACTGTATGCTATTAAGGAAACATCAGATATCAGATTTGTGATGGCATTGGCAGAAGAAAATCTCTTTTACAGAAAAGCATAGAAACACTGGAAGGGTACCTGTCTAAACTTAAAGAGTATAATCATAAGCTGCATTTATGCGGAAAAAGAAACAGCTATTCAAAGACAGATAATGACGCAACCTTTATGCGCCTGAAAAGAAGATGCAATGGAAATGGTCAGCTCAAGCCTGCATTTAACCTGCAGATGGTGTTGATTCCGAATACATTACCTGGCTTACCATAGGTCCACAGCCAACTGATACGACAACACTGATTCCATTTCTAAAAGATGCCGAGCAGCACCTTAAGTTTAAATATAAAAAGATATCTGCTGATGCCGGATATGAAAGTGAGGAGAACTATCTGTATATAGAAACCAACAGCCAAACCGCCTTTATAAAGCCTGCTAATTATGAGGTTTCAAAAACCAGAAAATACAGGAATGACATTGGAAAGATAGAAAATATGGAGTACGATGAGGTATCAGATTTATATATTTGTAAAAACAACAAAAAACTAAGAGCAGACCATATAATACATAGTAAGTCAAAAACAGGATATGTAAGTGAGAAAACAATCTATAAATGTGAATGCTGTAAAGGATGCCCTTATAAAAGTGAATGCATAAAAGGTAATAACTGCAAGACTCCTATTGAAGACAGAACAAAGATACTACAGATTGCAAAAACATTTATAAAACAGAGAAAAGCAGATTTAGAACGAATCCTATCAGAGGAAGGTGCACTTTTAAGGATGAACAGAAGTATTCAGGCTGAGGGTTCATTTGGAGATTTGAAACAGGATATGCATTTCAGGAGATATCTAAGCAAAGGTACACCAAATGTTTTGGCAGAAAGCATTCTTTTGGCCATAGCCAGGAATATTAATAAACTGCATAACAAAATTCAAAAAGGTAAAACAGGTACACATTTATTTAATCTAAAAAGTGCATAAATTTAGAAAAATCAATATTGCCTTGCAGAAGTCGTTCAAGGCTTTTTTAGTATACACTTTTTTAGGGCACTTGGTAATAAATATCAATTTATATACTTGAAAACTCATAAAAAAGGGACTGCGCATTAACTTTTTAAAATTTGTTAATGCGACAGCCCCATAGTAATTATGTACTGCTTTAGATAACTGCTTACCTTAGGAGAAGTAGCAGGTCAAATGAAATTAGTATTAAATAGAAAAATATCGGTTACCTAGAGCATTGCAAAACTACTAGGTACAAACAAGAACGAAGATGTCTTTGATAAAGACAATTGGTTATATCAGCTAGTGAAATTAACATAATTAGAAAGCTACAATACCAAATACACCAAATAAAATTATACAGACTTTCCAATCGTTCCCCTCTGACTGTAAGTTTACAGTTCACCATATTTAATGTAACCATTGTCTATACTCAATGATTGATAATATGAGTAAAATGGATTATATTCTGGTTTTTAATATTGGCTAACTCTTACCAAAAATGAATTTGTCAAAAATTCTGTCTTGAACATTTTAATATATTTTTTTCATAGGTATATGTGCGATACAATTGTTTAATAACTCCCTAAACAACAATATATTATAATGATTTGTCTCAGTCTAGAAGAATATAAGATTATTAGATGTATATCGGGTAAGTAAAACTTATCATTTTTTTCAAATACCTTTCGCTTAGCGTAATATCCGCAATATTAAATTATTTAAAAGTTCACTAGTAGAAAAACTTTCACAGATTTATTTATTATTTTTCTATTTCATTATTAACTTTATTAATTAGTTCTTCTCTCCCACTATCAAAACTCTTTGTTCCATGGCACTCATAGCAGGAATAAAAAAAATTTTTATTTTTGCTGTTGATCAGAAGGTGCATTTTAGCACCGCAGTTGCTACAACTTACTTCTGCAATATTTGATGACCAATAATATCCTTGAATCTGATTTATAGCCAATACAACAATAGTAACCTGCTCAGCCCCACATTTCTTTAATACTGATATACATTCTCTTATCGTCGCTCCAGTTGTCACAATATCATCAATTAATATAATATGTTTTCCTGTCAAATCACCTTTATACTGAAATACGCCTTCTATATTTGTTTGACGTTCAGTTGTGGATAAACTTTTCTGTGTTGGATAATCATATAAACAATTAAATTTTTTGCTCAAATTCTTAATGGAGCATTTATCAGAAATATGTTCGAGGATTGATTCAAATCGGTCGATCTTTCCCGGGCGAGTAGGAACTGAAACAACGCCATCAATGTCTCCGAACAATTGTATTTTCTCAACTGCACATGCATATAATATCGCAAATTCTTCATTATATTTTCCATATGCTTTTCCTCTTTCATTCTTATTCAGGTATAGAGTAGACGAATAAGGGTGCAATTGACTCATATAATGCGAATATCCGAAGTATCGACCTAGCATATACATCGGATATTCTTCTTCGTCAACTTCAAATATTAATGGAATAATCATTCCGCTAGTTTCCATATTAGGATATATTAAAACTTCTCCAAGGAATCCATTGATTCCCTGCAGTAACAAATGCTTAAATGTAGAGAAATTGGGGCAAATTAAGTCTGGAGCCTTTCCAGCATCGTCATATGTTATCTTATCTGTAATCCAAATCGTTCCACCTAAAAAGCTCATAGCATTATCTAGAAATGATCTGTTTTTTGATACATATGCAATTTCTGTTGCTTTCAAATTCATAATATTTAATGCTTTTTCATGACTGATAGGGCTAGGTGCAAACAATTTTACAAAAGCAGCTATTTGATATACTGTGTCCTCACCAAATATCTTTTTGAGTTTTTCTGCATATGTACTATTTGTAACTAAGAATAGGCATTTATATTTTTCATATATTTCTTTCCAACTCTCAAAAGCTATCTTCATGAAAAGTCTCAATATCAATAACAAGTCCTTTTTAATTTACTTATACATCTATACATATCATATTCTCCTCTATATTAACAGGTTCATTCCATTCTAAATACATCTCTTTTTTTTGTGTATTAATTAAACCAGATAAATATGATTCAAAAGTTTGTTGGGTATTTTCATTTTGTTTGTTTGGCTTAAAAATGTTATTTTCAGCTAACAGTCTAATTACATCTATCGGAGTCTTTATAACACTAGCTCCGCGCTTTACATATCTTTCAGGCCAGGTAATTTTTTTGAGTTTTAATGCTCCCTCTAAAATCATAATCTGTCTTCCCTGCTTTAATGCAAAGTCAGCTTGTTTTAATGCACCAGAGGTTTCTCCCGCCTCCATAATAATCGTTGCAAGAGAAAGTCCGCTCATTACACCATTTCTCGTTGGAAAAAACCATCTTTGTGTTTTTGATGCAGGGGAGAATTGCGAAACTACAAGTCCTTTCTTTTCTATTTCTAGTTGCACTTCTTTATTTTCCATTGGATAATATTGATTTAAATTAGTACCTATTACTGCAATAGTATTATAGCCGCTTTGTAACGCGGCCATATGTGCTGAAACATCAATTCCCTTTGCCAAACCTGAGATAACTGTAATTCCATTTTCCCCAAGTACTTCAGCTAAACGTTTTGTATTTGCTCTGGCGGCAGGTGAAGCTTGCCGTGAACCTACAAGTGCAACTGTACGCTTTTCAAATAGTAATGATTTTTTACCTCTAATATATAAAAATCGTGGTGCTTGCTCCGTCTCTGATAGTAATGGGGGGTAATCCTCACTCCCTATCTTAATTATTTCATCAGTTTCTTTTAAACTAGAAAATGCCCTTTTTGCCTTTTCATATGCGTTCATCAAAATACCCTCTGAAATTTTGAAGAATTCACAATATTTCTCGCAAATTTCTGGTTTATCAATAGAAGTATCTACACTTACACTTTTGCTCAATTCATCAAACATTGGAGCAAGCCTAAGTTCTGTCATATCTAAGGCATTCATTAATGTTGAATAATTCAAAGCCTCTTGCTTTGTTTTTGTATCAATGACAAACATTCCTTTTTTACCTCCATTACAAATTCCATCAAAAATTGCCAGCTCTTCCTTTCGTCTATTTAATTCATCAATATGAAAAATAGTACCTGAAGCATTCTTCTTTAATGGTCGTATTTTTTCTTCTTGTATTAACTTATTTAAACGTTGTACAGTTATTCCTAAATATCTCGCCGCTTCTTTTGTAAAAAGAAGTTCATCAGCTTGTATGTTTACTCCCATAACATCATTCTCCTTTGTAAAAAGGATAGCTTATGTATTGCAAATTGTCAACCCTTATGTTCCCAACATAATATAATACTTAAGACTTTTTTAATGTTAGCTAATCATCATTTTGTTTGTGAATTCATACTCTTAATCTCTTTTCGACATAAACAACTGTAATTCATATGTATTTAAAACTCATTAATCATATTTATTGATAAGATTATTAGCTACTATATCTTCGACACAATATTTTTGTGCAAAAGACCTAAATAAAGTTTCAATGAAACCATAACATGCAACATTTTGTTATAAGATATAAAAGCATTCTTACAATATCATCAAACCATAATATATAATTCTTAATTATCAGTATTTAATATTACCCTTGTATACAGTATTGTTGATAATAATATCTTATATCATTTTACTATCATAAAATGATACGCATATGTATTTAATTGCACAATATTCCCATTATTCTTTCATTGCCTTTACTAGGCTTGTAAGCAATACTGTCATCTCAGGATTGCCCAGTACCTTCATCAGAAGTTTGGCATCTACTCCTTCAGGTACTACAATCGTATTAGCTTTTCCTTCAGCCTCTTTCATCTGTGGGTTTAGCTGTTCCCTGTTATAAAAGGCATTTTCCATCATCTCCGCATTCTTTCTTCTGTCCTCATCTATGATATGTCCGTAAACCTCTGTTACCATATCAGCCTGTGCGTGTCCCGAATCTCCTTGAACTGATTTTATGTCTCCTCCGCTTAGTTTAAGCTTGTATGTAACACTGGTATGGCGTAAGCTGTGGAAGACAACATCAGGAAGCCCAAGCTCATCTATTATATCCTGCATTTTTGTCCTAAGGTAGCTGTCGCCAATTGGAAGACCGAATGTAGTTGCCATTACAAGTTTGTAGTCCTGATACTCACTTCCCAGGGCATCCTTAATCTCATCCTGTTCTGATTTCAGTTCGGCAAGATAGCCGGCTACAGTCCTTGGAATAAATACTTTGCGTACGCTGCTTTCAGTCTTTGGTGTCTTTAGTACCCTTACAGTCTTGTTGTTCTTCTTTGTTGAAGGAAAGGTAAGAATAATTTCCTTAGAGTTTAACGCCTCAACTGCATCCCTTGACACTCTTTCAACCTGTTTGCTTATTATAACATAAGCCCTGTTGTCTGCTATGGCTTCTTCTGAAATATCCATCTCATCCCAGGTAAGCCCTAACAGTTCCCCTATACGAAGAGTAGCGGTGAAAGCAAGGTGAAATGCTATCTTAAGCATTTTGTTGTCACAGGCATCAAGTGCCTTCATAAGCATATCTGCTGTCCAGATTTCACGCTCTTTTCTTTTAGCTTTTGGGACAGTTGCAAGGGCTGCCGGATTTTTCTCCATCAGCTCCCATTTTACTGCCTGCCTGAATGCGCTCCTTAAAATCTTGTGTATCTCATTTACCGTGGCTTCTGTAACTGTTCCTGAACTGTCAATGTTCCTGGTACTCTTTACGGCTGACATGTCTAAAAGGCTCTTATAATATTTCTCCATAAAATGGGTATTAATTCCTGCCAGTTTTGTTTTTCCAATTGTAGGTATGATGTAATTATTTATTAGTGACAGGTTGCCTGCATAAGTAGAAACTCCCCACTTATCGTGACCATAGATTCTTACATACTCGTCAATAAGTTCCTCAATGGTAGTGCACTTTGGGGCTTCAAACCTGCCTACTGCCATCTTATACTCAATTTCTTTCTTGCGCCTTTCAGCATCTTTCTGCGTCGCAAATGTTTCTGAAGTCTGACGTTCCTTTCCTTTATCATCCTTAATTCTGTATATTACAGAAAATTTCTTACCCCGTTTTCTTATAAATGCCATGTCATATCCTCACTTTCCGGCTTTCATTTAACCAATCCAGAAAATCTGTCCGTTTAATCCTGAGGACCTTTCCTACACCTATACAGGGAAATACCTCAGCCTGTATCCATTTTGTAATTGTGGATGCTGTAACTCCTGCAAGCTCAGCCGCTTCATTCCTTGAAATATATTCTTTGGTTTCTGCAATCAAATCATCTGATGAAGTATTTTCATCATTGTCAGCTACCCTGTATTCATTCTGGGCATTAAGAAATAACCGGAAACTCTTTCTTGATATCCACCTCTTATTATCAAATACCCTTACTTCAAACAATGTCTTATATTTACCTGTTCTTATCAGTTTAAGCATTGTTTCTTCCTGAATGTTTAACAGTCTTGCTGTTTCTTCAAACCTGATATAGCCTTTTTCCATATCGCTAATGGTAGGTATCCTGTCTGATTTTTTGTACACAGTCTGATCAGAAAGCCAATTTTCAAATTCTTCTTTTGGAATGCGCTTCACAAAGTCAACCTTTATGGTCTTTCTGTCCTCTTTTTTCCATATTTCATACAGGGATGCACTATTTATGCCCAAAAGGTTTGCAGCATCCTGAAAGGAATATGAGCCCTTAACCAGCTCGCTGCCAGGCTCTTCTCCGTTTACCTTTTTATGCTTCACCTGGTTTGCATACCATTTTTCAAAACTTTCAATGTCAACACGCATCATGCCTCCTATGATTTCTGTCTTGAAAAATTCTCTGTGTACCAGCCAGTACCCCTCGGTCTTTTTTAGCCCTAACAGTTTCCTCATTTCAGGAACGGACATGGTTTTCTGCAGGGCAGGTTCTTTGCTTAAACGGCGATTCTTTATTTCTGCCTTTAATTCTGCTTTTATTTCTGTCCTTGTTTCATTATATTCCTTCATCCTGTTTTCCTCCTTCTCCCACAATATAACATGCCCATCCCAAAAAGCTTTAGAAGGTAAATTTAATTTGATTTCATATTCTGATCGAGCCATTCATCAAAGCTCTTTTTAGAAATTCGATAACTGGTTCCAATCTGAAGCCATCTAAACTCATTTTTCTTTAACAGGTCATATACTGTAGGTCTGCTTACACCTAGTATTTCCTGTAACTCCTTTACTGTATAACAGCGTTTTTCATTAATATTTTCCATTATGCAATATCCTCCAGTTTCCCATCCATAAATTTGATTACCTGTTCTTTTAGCCTTCTTCTAATCTTGTGTACTTTCTGCTGTGCTGATTCATAAGTAATACTTTGCTCTTCGGCAATATCCATCAATGTCTTTTGTCCACAGAGATATTTCTCGAAAATCTCTTTATCTTTTCCAAGACAGCACAGTTGGTTTTGAAAATGCTCATAGTCTCTTCTCATATCTTTAAGAAGTTTTGCACTTCTCATATATTTATCAGCTTCTTCAACACCTTCCATTATTCCTCCGGAAAAGTCACATTGGATAATAGCATTTTTTAGCGCTAAGGCATCATTTACCTTTTTTGCCGTTGGGTCACTGTGTATTCCACTATTTTGTACCCTTATGCCAAGTTCTCCCATACTTTGTCGTTTATAACTATCCTTTTCACTTTCAATCCTGTAAAAGAGACCATTTATATATCCGTCTACAACACCCATAAAATCAGTATAATGTTTTATTATTATATTAACCCGTTTTGAGGATGTTGCATTCATATATAACTGAATAATATCATTCCCTGCCATTATTAGCTTCCTCCTGATTATGTTAAAATCACTTTGGTTTTCTCTTATTCACAGGAATTATTTTAGATTAACCAAGAGGAAAAATCGTTCCCCAGTTACCGAACAAAGTACGGTGGGAGCGCACTTTAAAAATGTGGATTTATTCCATTTCTACCAGTATCATTACCTGTTTTATTGCAGCCTTTCTTAATTCCTTGCTTTTTATCTGGTTTAATGCCATAGCCATCTGCATTACTTCATCATCAATGTCATCATCTTCCTCAGAAAGAAGGTGTGGGAGTGGCGTACCAAGAACTTTTGCTATTTCCCTCAGAATGCTTATTTTAATGTCAATCTTATTATTTTCATAATCTGAGATTGTTGATTTCTTTGAAAGCAGTTTTTCTGCCAGTTCTTCCTGTGTCATTCCTCTTTTAAGCCTGTATTCTCTGATTTTCTGTCCTAATGTCTTTTTCATATTTCTCCATTTCCGTCTAAAAAACGGAAACAGACGCAAAAAAATTAAACCGACAAAACGATTGCCAATAAAACAGGTGGTTTCTACGCCACCCGCGTTATTCCCGTTTTGTCGGCTCTTTATAGTTCTATGCTAAATCCAGCTCGTTACAAACTCCCGATATCAGCTCCGCCCCTGATGGTTCCTGCCAAATCCGACGGTTATGCTGGTATCTCATCTATTCAGTTTTTAATAATTATTTTAACCCCGGAGTATTGAGGTTAAATCTATGATTTTTTTACTTTAGAGATGCTGACTTTCACTTCCCCTTTCTTATCTTTCCTTCCATAACTTCTTCTATTTTCAAGAACCATAATTCTATCATTCTCCACAAGTGCAACTATATCCCTGCCGCATTTCACACAGGTAATCTCTACACTGCATTGTCCATAACATTTCATTAAAAGCCTTCCGCATACCGGACAGCTTACATATCGTTTGTCTTTTCTTTCTATCATCAATATCATCCTCCTTGCAAATTTATTTCATTCAACAGATAAGTGAAATAAAAACCATTGATGATTGTATTAAAAGGACAAATGAGTTCCGATGTACCGAAGTCCGCACCATCCATCCTGCTACCTTCTTGCTGAACTTTTTCAGTAAATATTCCTATTACCTCTCCTCCATAAACCACAGGTTATTATCTTCATAATACAGATGGCTATCCCTGCCCTCTACAATACAGGTATAGCGAAGTCCCACACCTCCTGCCTTAAGGCTTGCCGCCCTCCGTATGTCGGTCACTTTCTGAATCTCATAAATATTGCCGTCTTTCCAGACAAAGCTCTTTGGAATAAGCCTGCCATCATTTGTAAATTCAGCCGTTACATTCACATAAACTTTACTGCTTTGCATTTAATTTATCCCTCCCGTCTGTCAGAAATATTCAATAGGATGTACAGTATGATCCTCTTTTGCATTGCAGGCTGATAATATGCTATCCCTGTACATAAACCCCCTTTGAATGCTGTAAAAACCGAACCTTTTCCTTATGGTGTCAACTGTAATATCCATCTTCATCTGCTTCTCCCTTAGCTTAAAATACATAAAAACAGTTACAGTCGCTGTGAAGTACATTCCTATTCATATCCCCGCCTTTCTTTGTAGGTTCTTTTGCCTGTTTGTAAGTTTGTAAGTTAAGTATACTGTCATCACATGAACTAATATAACTCTATTTTAGATGATATTCAAGTGAAATGTATTTCATCTTATTCAGTTATATTGATATTATTCTTGAAAATCTGATTTGCTTATGTTATAGTTAGTTAGTATCACTAGTTAGTATCAGTACATAGAAGAATTTATACCAAGCAATATATTAGAAAGGCGACTTGCTATGAAGAATTTAGGAAAGACCATTGCCTTACACAGAAAAGCATATAAGCTGACACAGAGCCAGCTAGCAGAAAAGCTTACCGAATATGACATATATGTAAAGCCAAACAGTGTGAGCTCCTGGGAATCAGGGATTTCACTGCCAAGCTCAAAGCAGCTTCTTGCCATATGTGAGATTTTTGAATATCTATGATATATATACAGAATTTATAGGAACCAATCCTGACAATCCTTTTCCGCAATCTGAATAAAGAAGGTGTAGATAAAGTGTTAGAATATACCCGACTGCTTGAAAAAAAGCGGCGATTACAAGATGACAGAGATTATCCCTCTCCATCGTGATAAGAGAGAAGGTATACTATGCAGCTGTATCCGCCGGCAATGGCTCATTCTTAGACGGAGAAGACTATGAAATGTACTCATCTGCAGATATTCCTGAGAAAGCTGACTTTGGTGTGTATATCAGCGGAGACAGCATGGAACCTGTTTATCATGACATGAGAGCTTATATGGATTGAGCAGACTGAACAGCTTGAAGATGGTGAAACAGGTATCTTTTACCTTGATGGAAATGCTTATGTGAAGAAATTTCAGAATAATAGAAAAGGTGCTTATCTTGTTTCGCTTAATAAGGCATATGAACCTATGCCTATTACTGAAAGCAGCTCATTTAAGATTTTTGGGCGTGTTTTATCCTAATAAAGCAATAGAAGAATTGGAAGATAGGAGAGTACGGCTATGGGTGAAGGTACAGTTGTATGCAGATTAAAAGAAAAACGGACAAGCCTCGGCTTCACCCAGCGTCAGGTCGCTGAGGGAACCGAGATGAATGTCCGTACTGTTATAAATATTGAGAAAGGGAAAACCATCCCTAATCTGCTGTATGCCATGAAACTTGCTAAGTTTCTGGATATGGGAGTGGAAGAGGTGTTTGAATATAGGAACCGTTAGACTATTGGCTCATATCTACTATTCATTATAGAGCATGTGAAACTTTTTACAGCTTTTCTTCACTGCGTCTCATCATATCGCCAATAGTTATTCTTATCTATATTAATTGAGTTAGTATTTTTATCAACCGGATAAAGTATCAGACTTTCAAAATCTCTTTTAATATGCATGATACCTATAGAATCATTTTTAGCTACTGCTCCTTTTGAGGTATCCTCTATACCCGTTCGAATAACCGGTACCTCAACAATATTCTTTTTATCTAAAATAATTTCAATTTTTACATCCCTTAATTGATTATGCAATTTCTCAATTTTAATATCACCAACAAACGTCATTTTTGAACTTAACAAGCTATAAGTAATTTCTCCCTCTATTACAATTTCACTTTGTTCATGCATGACACCATTAATAAAATGCTTTATAGGCTTTTTTAAGTTTACATCTCTTTTGAGGGGACACAGCAGGATTCCCCCAACAACTATCAGACCAATTAACAATCCTATGATTTTACTTCGCATAAATAACTCCCGCTTTCTAATAAAGCATATGTGCAACAAATCTCGGCGTAAGGATATCCATTTTTATTTGATTGATATTTTTTGAAGAACTATAAGCTACATATGAATCTATACATCTAACAGCTTCAAATCCGTTAGAATGTTGATTTGCAATTGCTTTTGCATTATCATAATCTCCTCTTATATCATACGGTTCAAAATCTAAACTTTTATTCACCGCTTTCCCCTTTATATTTAGTGCAAGCGTTACTGTTTGATAAGCGTTCATTCGATTAGCAGATAATGAATATACCCAATTTTCTGAAGAATTATTCCAAACAAAAACAAATTTTTGCACAACAACAGTGTTTAGAGTGACTACAGTGGCATTCCCAGTTGAAGAAATTTCACTTGCTTTTTCCCTGACGACTTTCAGAGCGTGTTGTCTCATATGCTTTTGGAGCTGATTTTGTAGAATAAACATGTTTCTCCAGCTCGCATGACTGTCTTTAATGACATCCGTTACAGACATATAATGGTTTCCCCAGCCGGCTACAGATAAGTGTCTCAAACTGCCTGCAGTACTCATAGCAATTAACATGAGGACAACGCTTGTAGCTATTTGAATACTGTTGCCTACACTTTGAGCATGCTGTGCCGTGTTCATTACAGGTGCTTCACTTGCTGCATGGGTTGAAAGAAACCCTGTGTACAGTCTGACTTCTTTATAGATGGTGGAAGGATCTTTCCCAAGTTTCCTGCCAATCTCAGTAAATGAAGCTCGCTCCCTTAGGCGAACTTCTATAGTGGCTCTTTCATCAAGAACCAGATGTGCATTCTTAGCCATGGTATTCTCCTTGGATAACACCATCTGGGCTCTATTACTGAGCCACTACTATAACAATGTATCATAAGGTTTGCAATACTAACTTCTGTTATATATTTTGCAAAACTAAGTTCCGGTTTGGTAGTGAATGGACTGGAATTTAAATTTGTAATTCGATTAGTTGATATGGATCTGCATTGAAATCAGAAGTGAATAAAACACTTATAAAATTTTTTAGAAAGGTGATTCACTATGAAAGATTTAGAAAAAACCATTACAAAGCACAGACAAGAGCACAGGCTGAAACAGAGCCAGCTTGCCGAAAAGCTTACATGGTACGATATCTTTGTAAAGCCCAATACCGTAAGTGCCTGGGAGTCCGGGATTTTACTGCCAAGCTCAAGGCAACTTCTTGCCATATGTTAGATTTTAAATATCTATGATATATATACTGAGTTTATAGGAACCAATCCTGACATTCCTTTCCGCAATCTGAATAAAGAAGGCGTAGATAAGGTGTTAGAATACACCCGACTGCTTGAAAAAAGCGATGATTACAGGATGTCAGAGATTATCCCTCTTCATGTGATAAGGGGAAGAAATGTATACCATACCGTCGTATCTGCCGGTAACGGCTCTTTCTTAGACGGAGAAGACTATGAAATATACTCATCTGCCGATATTCTTGAGAAAGCCTGCTTTGGAGTACGTGTAAGCGGAGACAGCATGGAACCCGTTTATCATGACAGAGAGCTTATATGGATTGAACTGACCAAACAGCTTGAAGATGGTGAAATATGCATCTTTTTCTTGATGGAAATGCTTATGTGAAGAAATTTCAGAATAATACAAAAGGGGCTTATCTTGTTTCACTTAATAATGCATATGAACCTATACCTATTACTTAAAGCAGCTCATCCAAGATTTTGGACGTGTTTTATCCTGATAAAGCAGGAATAGAGTGTTAGATAGGAGAGTAGCGGATATGGGCGAAGAAACAGTTATATGCAGGTTAAAATAAAGCCGGACAAGCTTCAGCTTCACCCAGTGCCAGGTCGCCGAAGAAACTGAGATGAATGTCCGTACTGTTATAAATATCGAAAAATGGAAAACCATTCTCTATCTGCTTTATGCTATGAAACTTGCTAATTTGGGGTTGAGGATGGAAGAGGTGTTTGAATACAGAATAAAACTTGAAGCTAAAAAAAAGAATTTGAAAGAAAAATTAAATATGGGAACTATAAACATATAGATAAAAATATAGGTATACCAAAGGGTCGGTATATAACAAAATATGTGTTGGATTTGGATATAAAAGAAACTATAACTGAAATCCGTATTTATGCGAATAATAAACTTTATATTTCTAATTAAAGCATATACAACTTTTGTAGAAAATTCTCTAAAAGCTCAGAACCATGTATATCAGTGATTGAAGAACAACTGCTAAACAGGGATGTTGTATCTACAGATGCAACTTTATATGTGGTAATGCAGAAGAAGGCAATTAATGCTTTGAAAGAAATCTGGGCACTAAAGCTGTTTGCAGGTACATTAATTCATGACCATGAAAGTGCTTATATCATTTTGAAACCGAACCTAGCGAGTGTAATGTATACCCAATAAGGTATTTGAGAACGAATACAGAAGAAACTGGTAATACATACATGGTCAACATAAATGATAAAGCTATTAACCGATATACATGAGGAAAGAATAAAGTTAAAGCTACTAGGAATGGATAGCTTTTCTAAGTATTGATATTGTCAATAATAGTTGGCAGATATCCTCAAAAGGTATCAAAGACTATGCAGCCTTATTCAGAGAATCGTAGTATTGTTGTCGCTTGACTGCGAGTGGATAACCTCCATTAGAGAACATATCCTGCGATTATTCCAATAGCTGATGAAATATCTCCAGATAAGCATTTTGACTTCATTGACGGTCATTTTCTCTGTATCATGTCTGTTATAGATAAGCCAAGACTTCATCTCGACCCACATTGCTTCACAGCACGCATTGTCATGTCAACGACCACCATCACTGTTCATGCTTTGCTTGATTCTATATTTGCTGATGGCTTTTCGATAGGCCTCACTGGTATACTGTGTACCCCTATCACTGTTAATAACTGCACCTTTCAATTCCGGATAAGCAAGCATTACATTATCCAATGTCTAAATACAGAGAGATGCTTTCATTTTGGTATCCATTGCCAATCAGAATACAGTTAGGTCATAGTCGTCAAATATGGATGAAGTATAGAGTTTGCAATCCAGACTCTTTACCTCGGTAACATCAGTTACAGCCTTGATCAAAGGTTTGTCGGACTTGAAATCACACCTTAAAAGATTATTGGATTTATACACTTCCTTATCCACCTTGTTATGCCATTTGGTTTCCTGTGTGGATGATGGCTAAGTCCAATCTGCTCCATAACTCTGTAAACTGTACCTTCACTTGGGATATGCACTCCGGCAGCCTTCTTCAGTTTTAATACCTGATACATGCGTATGCAACCATAGGTATCGTTGTATTCATACTCAGAGTTGATTGCAAGCATCTCCTCTGCGAGAGCTTCATACTTCCAAGGCTTGTTTTTATTTATGAGATACTTTCTGAGACCTCACGGATTATGTCTAGCATCTTGCAGAAAAAAGAAACTTCTCCTTTAATCCGACCGTCATCCGTTTTTATAGCAATGAACTTAATTCTAAGGTTTTTGCTGACTTTAGACGGCTCACTACGAAAAAAGCGCTTGCTTTTTCCAGGAATTCATTCTCTTTCTTAAGGCACTTGACTTCCTTATACTGATCCTTTACCTGCTTGCGTAGCTGTATTAGTTCCTCATTTAGAGTCATCGCACTTTGGGGAGTATGTGCTCCTCTGCCGACATCCAAGTGGCCATCACGTACCGCTTTCATCCAGCCATACATTGTATCCTTAGGAATACCAAGCTCCTTTGTGACATTCGCACTTCCCATTTCTTGACCAAGCTTCACAGCCTGAACCTTATATTCATGGTCGTATTGACGTTGCTGTGCCATTTGTAGTACCTCCTTATCCTTCTTGATTATATTATGAAATCTTTGAGGATAAGGTGTCAACTTTATTTATACAACATCATATGGTATTCTGACAGTTTGCTTGGCAAGCCTCCAAAAACAATAAAAATCGGTACACCCGGCGTTCCCAGTTACGAAAATAGGGTTGTTTTAGATGATGGCAACATCCACTACTACAAAGCCAGAGAAAGTGCAAGGATACATATTAGCCTGGTTGATTATCTTTTCAGTACTTCATTGATAAAGAGCATTCAATAAATATGAAATACTGCCTCTCAAATTCTTTGAGTATTATTTATTACAATTTAAGGACTTTTGAATCAAGTCTTTTGATTACTTCTTTGCTATCTTTTCCAAATCTGCTAAGCTAGACATTGGAAGGCAAGAATTCTTTTTAATATGTTTATTAAGAAGTTTAGTTAAAGTATCACCATAACCACATTCTATATATTTGCCATCCTCAAAATTTGTGATGACATTCATTGTTCTTGTCCATCTAACCGGTGAAGACACTTGTAGTGCTAATTTTTTTTTAATATTTTCTGGATTACTTTCTATCTCTCCATCGACATTCATCACAATAGGAAGCCTTCCCTTTGTAATATTAACAGTCTCTAATTTCTCTTCCAGTAATTCAGATGCTTCATTCATAATCGGAGAATGAAAAGCTCCAGAAACGCTTAGTCTTGCATATACAATGTCCTCTATTTCTAATTTTTCCTCTATAGTTTCCAACTCTTCAATTTTCCCGCTGATTACAAATTGATTCTTTGCATTATAGTTTGAAATTGTGACATTCGTATCTTCCAGAAAACCGAGTAGCTTTTTTTCATCTGTTATTCTCACAGCTGTCATTCCGCTTGGTGTTTTTTTCGATACTTGATCCATTATCCTAGACCTGTATTCAATTAAGTCTACTACATCTTCAAGGCTAATGTAGCCTGATGCATATAGAGCAGAATACTCTCCCAAGGAAAAACCGGCACATATGGATGGAGTGATTCCCCTATACTTTAACTCCTCATATCCTAAAATCCCAGCTAAGAGTAACGCTGGTTGGGAATAGATTGTTCTGTTCAGTCTTTCTTGTGGACCATTTAATAGAGTATCAATAAATTTATTGGAAAATTTATCCCCGAAAATCTCAAATAGTTCCTTGCCTTTTATGCTATTCAGATAATAATCCTCAAGCATGCCGACTTTTTGAACCCCTTGTCCTGAAAATAAATATATATAATTCATAGTTTTCTCTCTCCTTTTACTAGAGTGCAAAAAAAAGCTTTATTCCAAAAAGAAAAGGCTTTTCCATTTTCTACTTGAGCTTTAAATTCAGCCTCCATCAAAGTCCATTTGCCATATATTTCTTTGATATCATCAGATTTATAATAGTCTTTCAAATTTTCTGTTTTCTTTTCTGAAATTTCTTCAATATCAATTCCTACGCTCTTGTATTTATCTGTGACAAGAGCACAGGAATAACTCCCACTGTGGCTTATGGAAATCGCAATCCCATCAAAGTCCTTTAAAATTGGGGCTTTTTTTTCGTCTTTTATCACTTCAAGACTTTCGATTTTATTTTCAAAGATTCTCTCTATAGACATAGCTAAAGCAAGTCTGCTTGCCATATACTGCTTAAAATAAGGAGTCTTTCTATCTATTCCCTTTGGAGAATTAATTTTATAACTTTGAAGAATTTCTTCATTTAAATTATCGAAATGAGTTATAGTAATATACAGCCCATACCTATCAATTATTTTCATTCTTGCTAGTAACCACCAATTTTCCCTTTGCAATAAGTTCATTTTCGCACATAATTTTCCCATCAATTTCTATGAAATTATCAAAAGGATATTCCAAAGAAACATCTACTATCAATTGATCACCAGGAGTCGCCACCTTCATAAATTTAAAATTCTTTACTTGCCCAATATAACCCACACTTGATGCGCCGCCTTCCTTGTCTCCTTGGGATACAATGGCCCCCATTTGAGCTATCATCTCGATCATAAGTACACCAGGTACTATTGGTTCCCTAGGAAAATGTCCTTGAAAGTAAGGCTCATTCAAACTTACATTTTTTATTCCTCTGCCCTTTTTTTTAGGCTCTAAATCTATGACTCTATCTATTAGAAGAAAAGGGTATCTATGAGGTAACTTTTTAAAAATATCTCTACTTTTCAACTTTTTTCCCCCTTATAATCGTAGTAGTAAATTGACCACAAGCACTTATACCATTAACTAATACAGTCTTTTCTACTTTATTTACCTTTAAGCTTTCACAAGCTATGACAAGATTTTGAAGTGATGCAACCAAGAAGCCAGTTTTACTAAGCTTGTTGAACATGATTTTTTCTGCCATAGGTAAAACTTTGTCTATAGCCCCATTTTCAACTTTTTCCATGGCTGGGTCTGAGTTTGAAATAGTGTAAATTTCATCAATTTCTTCGCCTTTTATATTTGCTTTTTCTATAGCTTTCTTAATTCCTCTAATAAAGAATTTTTCGTCCATTGAGATTGTATCAGCTTTATAATTCAAGTCGCCACCAACTATATTTGCTACTGAAAGAATTTCCACTATAAAATCATGATTATAATTGTCCACTAGGTCTTCATTTATTAAATAAAGTGCATTTGCCCCCTCTGCCTTACCATGTTTAAAATTAGTGTGATTTTCAAAGTCAGCATAAAAGTCTTCATTATACTCGTCAAGGCTTCCAATTAATATAGAATTTCCTCTGCCAATTTGTAAAACCCTAAAAGTGTAAGGAAGAGGACTTGAGCCTACAAACATAGACGAAATCCCCTTGAAACCGTATTTCATACAAATATGTCCCAAGCACGTGTTTGAAACAGTTCCTGCAAATTTTTTTGGACTTACAGAATCTGCGCCTTCATAGAATAATTCTCTTAGCACCTTCATATTGGAATTCATTGGTCCAAATTCCGATGCAAAGACAGTACCAATTTTCTCATTTGCTTCAAGAAGAGTAATCCTTTTGACTAAGTTATTTATGGGATGTAACACTAATCTTGAGTAGCTGTCAATTCCTGATAATTCTTTCCTATCTATAGAATGATTATATTTTAAGGGCGACGTTCTAATTTGGATCTCATTATTGTCAATTTTTTCTAATAAGTCAGTTATGTTATCAGCCACATTGTTTAGGGATTCTCCTGCAACTATGTAAACTTTTTTCATTTATGAATCCTCCTCTATCAAATAATCAAACTTTTTTGTTTCAATCATTTCCTTAACCCTGCTATTAAATGGTTCTGGATATGAAAGTAGCATGCCATGATCAATTCTCGTAAAACAATGTCTTGTATAGCCCTTTGCGTATATGCAGTTCTTTTCTGAAAAGATTTTAAAATCAAATTGTAGATAGGCATTTCCTACCAACTTTAAAACTAAATTAACATAAATCGGTTTTGTCTTATCTATAAATCTGATATACTTTACATAAGCATCCATTACAAGAGATCGAACTTCTGATCCTAGGACTTCGTCCAATTCTTGCGAAAAAATATCTCTCAACATCTGTATCCTTGCTTCTTCAACAAATTTTAGAAATTGTGAATGGTGCACAATTCCATACCCGTCAAAATCAGAAAATCTGGGAACCATTTTATACGTATAGCCCTTCATCAATTCATCCTCAGTAGAATAGAGGCTGAATTTCCTCCAAAGGCAAAGGAATTTGACAATATATATGGGCTGACATTGTCAGGAATATCATAAGCATCTCTCTCTAACAAGTACCGTATTCTCTCCGCATCTACTAATTGATAATTTGGAAGATATTGTTTTTGTCTATAGCTTTCTATAGATAAAACTAATTCTAAAAGTCCTGATGTAGCAAGACAATGCCCTGTATAGCTCTTTGTGGAAGATACATAGCAGTCAAAATCCAAAGTTTCAATTGCCTTTAGTTCCATGGTGTCGTTAAGCTTTGTTCCTGTTCCGTGAGTATTAATATAACCCACCTCTTTAGGACTAATTCTTCCCCAATTTATGGCTTCTCTCATTACACCTTCTGCCCCTTTACCTTCTGGATCTGGAGCAGTCAAAGAATAGGCATCATTCCCTTGAGAATATGCCAGCAAATCACAATAAATCTTTGCTCCTCTATCTATTGCTTTTCCCTTTTCTTCTATGATTACAGCAACGCTTGCTTCTCCTAAATTAATGCCGTGACGGTTCACATCAAATGGAGTAGAAATTTCGTCTGATAGACTTTGGAGAGATGCAAAACCCGATAGGGAAAGTTCCACTAGAGGGTCTGCTGAAACTACAATCATTGCCTCCTGTTCTCCAGTCATAATTGCATCCATGCCAAGACAAACTGCCCCTGCCCCTGAAGAACAAGCAGTAGATACATTATGAACTTCTCCTCTAATATTAAAACGATTTGCAAGATTTTGCAGATATCCATCTCCCATTAGAAGTAGTGGGATAGGTACCTTTTTATCCCTTTCTCTTTTTATAAACTCTTGCATTCTTAAAACTTTTAATGTTGAAGATGCAACAACAAGCCCTATTTTCTCATTATTATCTGAACCAATAGACAGGTTAGCATCTTTAAGGGCGTTTTCAATAGCCATTATAGACTCCTTGTGAGTCTGTTCGTGAGCATTATCCTTTTCAAAATCATCTACTTCTCTATCTAAACTTCCTATAGGAAAGTTAGATAAATTTATATAACTATATCTATCGGAATGTTTTATACCACTTTTTCCATTGGAAATATTTTTACCATGGCCTTAGTACTTTCTCCAACAGATGAGCATCCCCATATTCCTGTGATTACTACTTCCTTTAATTTACTTGACTTCTGCATTTTACCCCCTTAATTCTGTCATCCAGCTTATTCTTAGTGAAGTTGTTATCCTTTGGGATATTAGCCTGAATTTTTGTCACATCCACAGAATAAAATCCCCATTCCACCGTGCCAGATATCCGCCTATTAAACTCATAAAAGAATTCTTTGAGGCTATCTATATTATTTTTCCTGAAATCTGCAATAGTCCAAAATCCAGCTCTACGCCTCCAATCATCCCCGCTGCTTCAAGGTTCACTTTTCTGCTTTCAGCTAGTTTTCTTGAAGAGCAGATACCTTTCCTGCTTCCATATATATAAATCTTACACAAACTTTTAGGATCATAGTATTGACGACCTTCCAATGCTACAGGTTTTGTACTGAACTTCTCTATATCAAGATGGTTCACGAATGCATCAATTATCCTTGCAATACTTTCTTTTTCTACAAACTCGTCTCATGAATAACACATTAGCTAGTTACAATTAAAACCTGAAACATATGGCATATTTGCTCACCTCGGAATTTTTTTCTATAGTTTCATTATACTACATTTGAACCATATATGCACGATTTCTGTATATTTTATTCAGTTTTCAATGTGCAATTTAATTTATATTGAAAACTCTTAAGAGCATGTCAACCGTTATTTTTTAGATAAAACTATAATAGTTTTGGGACAGTCTCCCCCATCTACTCTATATTGGCTTCAATATAATTAGCTAGTGTATTTATTGAACGAAATACCTCCCTATTTTCTTCTGCCTTTACTTCCAAACCGAATTTTTGTCTTAAAATCACAATAATTTCAAGAGCATCAATAGAATCCAACCCCAAACCATGCCCTTCTTCGTCATAACCAAATAGTTGTTCGTCATTCCCCATTTTATCTAACTCTACTAGTAAATCCAACCTTTCAACAATTTCAACTTTTAATGTTTGAATAATTTCATTTCTTTCCATTTCTTTTCTCCTTGTAAAATAATATTGTAAGCAAGAAAACCTGCTTATGTGGTAATAATATCTATGAAGAACTCTCCTCATTCTGATCCCATCTATATGTCAACAGTTACAATGCCGGTACTCCTGTACTATGATATCAGCAAAGTCTGACATCCGAAGACATTGCTCTTTTTCTCCTTTAAGCCTGTTTTCCGTGGCAGATTTTAACACCTTCAACCTGGCACATATGCTATATTCTTCAGATACAGAATTTTATCACTGCTCGCATCGATAGTAATAACGGCTGACCAAATGCTTGCTCATTTTGCGTAATGTTTAAGCCACTTTATGCTGCACAGGATAAGCCTTATTTTTTAAATCCCAAATCCTATTCAAAAGGATGTTATATCATGTTAAAGATCAACTATATGTTCATTTTGTTTTTATGTATTGATGTGAGCTCAAAGTCCAACGCCATCTATACCATTAACTTTAACGAAAATAAGTTCATCTCATCATGTGGAAACAATTAACCCGTTGCTGTAATACTTGTAACTATAATTGTTTACTGTATGCTTAAGTATAACAATCTGGATACTATCCTAATCTAATAATTCTAGAATTTATCTCTGTTTACAACATACATGTCTCAAACTTTACCTGCTAAACACTTTTGTCTTATAAGCCTTATATGTTCTGCTTAGATCTAAAGCTGACTGCAAACAAATGCATATCAAAATCTTTTTCAAAGAGTTCTTGACATATTACTAGAATACTTCATGTACTGCTTGTAATATTCCATCTTCCAACCTAAAAATCCTGTCTGATAATTTTGCCACTTCATTGTCATGGGTAACCATGATTACAGATTTGTTATATTCCTTGGCTAAACTTTTGAGGAGTTTTGATACAATTTCTGTATTGTTTTTATCTAGATTTCCAGTAGGTTCATCTGCAAAAACAACATCCCCCTGATCCATAATTGCCCTTACAATCCCGACTCTTTGTTTTTCTCCACCAGATAGTTGATAAACCATTTTTTTCTTCTTGTCAAAAAGTCCGGTTTTGTTTAACAATTCATCCATCCATTCTTTATTAAAATCCTTTCTTCCCAAAAGTATATATGGAAGCTCTAAGTTTTCTTCTATGCTAAGAGTCGGCATAAGATTAAAAAATTGGAATATAAAGCAAAAATTTTTCTTTCTAATTTCTGAAAGTTCCTTGTCAAATTTTATGTCAACCCATGGTAATGGCTTATTATTTAGCAAAACTTCTCCCTCATCCCTATTTTCTAGGAGGGCTAAAATATAAAGTAAAGTTGATTTACCAGAACCAGAAGCCCCCACAATACTGTAAAGATTGTTATCTTCAAAATTTGCAGTCGCTCCCTTCAATACTTGAATTTCTTCGTCACCACTTCTAAAGCTTTTTTTAATATTTTTTATACTTATCATAATTAACCTCCTTCATACTTTAGATCATCTACAATATTAGCTGAAAAAAACTTCTGTTTATTTTTGAAGTATAGCCCTATGGTAATGATTACTAAAGAATAAGCAATAATTTTAATCGCTCCCATAAGGTCAAAATAATAAGACCAGACATCCCCTACTCTTGCAGTAAAAATTGCTATATCCACAAATTCCTTAGTCAGTAGAAATCCACCAATCAAGACAAATATAAAACATTGACCTAACATAATTATCATTTCAATACTGTTTTTCTTATTTATTTCTTCTAAAGTCAAACCCATAGACCTTAATATTGAAGCTTCTTTTCTTTGCATATCAATATATTGGAACAACTGATTCAATAGGATTAAAATCCCAATGGTAGAAACAAAAAATAACATTATCTCCAAGAATTTTGTTCCCTTTATGGCATTTGCCCTAAAATTTTCCATAACATCTTTTTTAGTAGAAATCTTTGGGGCAACAGCTAAATCCTTTGAAAAATTTTCTTTTAAAGTTTCCTTAAATATCTGTGGATTCAGCCCGTCTTTTAAAAATAAAGTTATCGTATTAGGGTCTTCTATTTCTTCTGTAACTGGAATATAGACAATATAACCCATGTATTCATTTGAATCACAAACTGCTTGAACCTTGTAATCATAGCCTTTATTTCCAGCCTTTAGTTTTACTATCTCTCCAACCTTAACTTCTCCTGCTCTTGCAAGTGTATTTCCTATAACAACTTCCCCTTTTTTTAGCTTAATTTTTTTCTGACTATCAGAATCATAATAATTGAATGATCTTTCAAAATCCTCAGGCTTAATAAAATAGGTCATTATTTGGTTGGATTCTATTTCCATATACTCCTTCTTTCCTATTTCTAGGTGTTCTATATTTTCATCATCTCTCAAAGTTTGAATCTTTTCATCAAGTAGTGCTTTTTCACCTTGGAATTCCGTAATGAAGATATCTCCATTAAATTGATTCTCCACCTTGTTTACTGCATCTTCCCTAAAGGTCATAAATACACTGAACATTGCTATATAAGTACTTAAAATTAAGATAAAAAGCCCATAAATACCGCTTTTCTTTTTCTTGCTTCTGGAAAGATTTTTTATAGCCAGATAGACTATCGGATTATTTTGCTTATCTAAAGGTGCCTTTGATGTCAATTCAAATAATAGGACAATTGCTAATTCCAAGCTTCTGATTACAAGATAAATTCTTAAAATAGAAACTATCATTTTTACCATCCCCTGAAGCTTTGAATCAAAATACAGCGCAATTATATATATGACTGTATAAATCATTATATTAGCCAAATACGGCATATACTTGTCATCACTGACATCATAACCACCATTTTGACTTGTTTTTAAGAGTTCCACAGGATTCTTTTTCTTGTATTTATTACTTTCAAAACACAAGAAAGCAATAGGTAAGAGAAGAACCACTATGGTCCCTAGCCCAAGATTCATAAGAGAAGGAAGTCTAAGAACACTAAAACCATATTCCATTCCTATAACTATATTCCCAAGAATAACTCCAATTACTAGTCCCATAAAATAGGCAATATAGGAAATGGTAAAAATCATTTTATATATAATAGACATAGCTCCTTGAAAAGATGTCCCAATAGACCTAAAAAAACCAATTTCTTCAAGATTTCTGTTGATTATTAATCTGCAGAAATTATAGACTCCTCCAAGAACCACTGTTATTAGCCCAACTAGGAGAAAAGTTACAGCATAGAGCAATGAGTATGACGACTGTCTAACCACAAGATCCTTCTCTTCTAAAACATTTTGCATACCGTATTTGTTATCGTCATAAGCAAGACCTCTTATTTCCTTTTGGTTATAAACACTCTTAACAAAAAGACTATTCATTGGCAGACTTTCACCAGTCACACTATCAAACTGAGCTTTTGAAATTATAACTTGGGGAAGAGTCCTGTCTCCTATAAAGAAGAAGCCCTCTTCTTTAAAATCTCCCTTCTTTTCTAACTGAATTGTTTTATTTAAGATCTCTATTTCCAAAAAGTTTTTATTGCCTACTTTTTCTTTAAGCTTTGAAGAAATTAAGATCCCATCTCCAATCGGAAGAATATTGCCATCGCTGTCTTTAAGTGGTACGACATCATTATAGCCCTCTTCATCAATTATAATTAACTGGACATTTATCCCATCAACCTTTGCAATTTCTGTCCTTCTTAAGTTTGAAGCTTCAATTTCTATAGGAAATTCAGATTCATCTATTTTTGCTCCATCCAAGCTATAAAAAACCACTGATAGATTTCCATATTTATTATCTATTTCTTTTAGGTAAACATCCATAGACAATTCTATGTACATTAAAGTAGCTACAATGACTATCATAACCAAAGTCATGGATAGAAGTATCCCCTTACTTTCATTCTTTTGACCTTTTATCAAATTTAATATCATAATCTTCATCCTCTACTTAAAAATTTCCAGTATAATACTTCCAACCCAAGACAATAAAATCCAAGCATTAAATGCTATAAAGCACAAAGAAATCACGGTATAAACAAACAATCCCCACTTATTGTAAACTATGATGGATTGTTTATCACCTTTTACAAACATTTTTAATATATTCCACATTTTCATCCTTACTCCTGATAGTCCTAGAAAGTTTAGCATAATGTAGTATCCATCATTCATGGCAAAGGGCGAGATATTTATTCCTATAAATTGTAGGTTAACTATCACAATTTTCGAGATAGTGTCATAATAATTTGCATCCATATTGGGAAGAGCCAATAGTGCTGCAGAAACAACTAGCAGGAAAAAGTTAACTTTTAATCCTGCTGATAGAACTTTAATCCTCTCTTTATACTCCTTCAGCTCAATACCATCATATCTGGTAAAATATGTAGGAATAAATGATGCATAGAGTATAATTGAAAACTTTGCATCCACCATACCTATATTTCTTGCTGCTTGTATATGGGCAAGTTCATGTAAGGTTAAAACTATAAAAGATATAACTCCACCTAGCAAAAATCCCTTTATGGTTGAATTATTTAAAGTAAACTTATGTACTTGCAAAACTCTCCAAATAGTTTCGAAATTTTGGACTATTATTAGACCCGTAAATATCAGAGAAAGTATTATAAATATTTTTAAAATTTTAAAATTTATCCTACTACTTGAATTAAAACGAAAGTCTTTTTTTATACAAGCTAAGACCAACTGTTTCTGCTTCACTATTTGTAGAATTCTACTTGAATTCTCTAACAAGGAGTTTTTTTGTCCAAGATGTCATAAAGATAATTCATATCAACTTTAACTTTTTCATTAGAAAGTAAGAGACTTTGAATTTCCTTAGGACTCTTAATCCCCTTTTCTACATAATCCTTAATCTTTTGAAGCATGCGAAATTGTTCATAGGAAATGTGAAAGTAACTATTTTTCTCTTTACTACCTACAATATATTGTTTTCTTTTAAATGGTAGATTATCTTCGACAAAGGCTATGTCCCTTGCAAAAGAAATACTTTTGTCTAAATCCCCTTCCATTTAGAACCTCCTATATTCTGTTAAAGATTCTCTAAAATTCTTTTTGAATTTCTTAGCATTGCCATCTTCCATTATTTTTCCCATAGCGGCAACAACATATTTTACCGTTAAATCTACAACCTTGCACCTAGTACTGACAACTGAATCAATTTTCCCATTATTTAGCATAGAAGAGCCCGGGCACCAGAGGAAGCATAGAGTCCTGTTTGGACAAGCCTTGCAAGTGTCAATCCTCTCCTTATCATTTTCATTGAAAATTTTTTCCATTATTCCTTGGTCTATCAATCCTTCATTTATGTTGCCAATCTTTTGATATTTAGAATTGTATAGAAGATGGCACGGATAAACATCTCCTTGTGGATTTACAAAGATAGTTGACGAACCGGCATTGCAAGTTCTGTTTTGTCTTTTACTAAGTATGTTACTAAATAAACCAATGAAATGACCCGGTGCTTTAGCTTTTGGATTTTCTTCAAGTAATAATTCCATATAATAATCATAAACACCAGAAAAAAAATCTCTTAAATCGGAATATGGCACAAAATCTATGGAAATGCTTTCATCATCACTTTCAACTGGAAAAACATAAACTGCATCAAAGCCTAAATCATATAGTCTCTTAACAAATTCATATCCTCCACTTCTCTTATCTTCCCCAGATTTTATAATATGTTTTTTATGGACTGTCGCTTCAGCATATAGCGGAAATTTTCTTCCCCTTTCCTTCAATCTGATTAAGTTATCAGCTATTTTGTCATAAGTACCCTTACCATTTATAAAAACTCTTGCAGTGTCGTGAATTTCTTTATATCCGTCTATGCTTACTGACATATACATAAGATGTTCATCCATGAAATCTAGCATTTCATCATCCATTAAAGTACCATTGGTTATTATAGAATACCTTGGATTTGGAAGATTTTTTTCAGCATTTCTCTTCTCTAATTCTCTGACAGCATATTTAATTTCAGCTTTTCTAAGCATAGGCTCTCCACCAAAAAAACATACAAAGTTGGTTCCCTTTGGATAGTTTCTAAACATAAAATCATATGTCCTGTCATAGTCTTTTAGATCCAATGACACTTTAGAGTTGTCCCCATGATAATTTCCATTGTTTACCATACAGTAGCTACATCTTAAATTGCAGCGTTCAGTAGTATTAAAAATAAGTCCACTTAAAGGCAAATCCCTATTAATTTCTCTTAGAGTAACCTGAACCTTGCTACCTTCAAAATTGGATGATAGCTTATCATAATTCACTTTTTGATTAGCTTCAACTCTCATCAAGTTATGGCTTGGGACATGGAGAAGCATATCATATTCATCATTATAGTTTACACGAATAAAATCTTTCATAACAATTAACCTCGTTTCTGCAAAAAATACAATAGGAACATGAAATATTTTTGTGTTATTTCGACTTTTTTGCTTTTCATCGTTTCAAAGAGATATAAAATATTTTTCTTAAAACTAAAAGTCACATAATATGTACTAAAAACCAACATCAATTTTTACACCCAGCTTGACAAGAAATAGTTGTTCTCACTCTGTGGACTCGGAGATTCGACACTTTTCTCTCAGTAAAAAAATACATTAATACATCAACTGCATCGAACTATTGCATTTCCAAATATAGCGAGGGTGTATTAAAGCCCAGAAAGCAAGCGACTTTCCAGATGACGATCCACACTTGATTAATGTTACTAGTTTGCAATATCATTAAATTCCTGCTTCAATATACTTATCTTGGTAATTAAATATTCGTAGTAACACAGCGCAACGAATAGTACAGGTATCACCTGTTTGTTCATACATTTAATTTACCTTACTCCCCTTTTTTTGCAAGTAGTGTCAAAAACTACCTGTTTTTTATTTTTAAAATATATTTAAACCCTAAATTTTAAGGAAAGTTAACCTAAAAAGAGCATTGACTTCCCTTTTGTAGTACAATGTCAGTGACCAAAACTTCATCAACACATCAAAGAAGACAACGCCCATGAACATTATACAATACTTACTTTCTATAATTTAATATCTTTACTAGCAAAATTGCTGGCTTATTAACTTTATATGTCGATACATTCCTCTCAAACAGTGGGCTTTTAATAATTTCCATTCCCCGAAATATCAAAAGTTCAAGATTGATGAACTTTCTCTCATTACCGACTTCCGCCAAGACTGGACTTATAATGAGCTTATTCCGGATTACGAAAGACGCTATAGCAAAAGACTCCGCCCAATCAGCCGCCACTCCAAATGTGATATTCCGGATACTTGCACCTGCCCCAGATGTGATATACCTAAACCCTTTTTGAACAAAAACAATGGTTTCAAGGGACAACTTCTCTGTAAAATCTGTGATGCGAGATTCTCTCCTGATGAAAATCGATTCTCCTCTGTGAAACTGCACTGTCCACACTGTAGCAATGCCCTGATTCCAAAAAAAGAACGCAAGCACTTTATCGTCCATAAGTGTGTCAATCCCAGATGCCCCTACTATCTCAGCAGCCTCAAAAAAGCGAATAAGAAAGACCTAAAAGATGATTATTCTAAGAACTAGTATAAACTTCACTATAGTTTGTGTCAAGTACTCGTTGGCAAATTTCCTTACCTTTTTCTTTTTCTTTTATGTAGTTTTTCAACTTAAATGCAACATGGTGTTGCATTTAGTCTGAAGTGGTGTTGCATTTAGTCTGAAGTACCTGCTTGCTCTCCAAATAAGCCCTTGTTTTTTTGCCGAGTATTTGTTTTTATTCATAGGTAACTAAAAATATAATAATGAAAAGGAGTTCCTATGAACAAAAAGAAACATCTTACTGACACTGAAGGCATTAAAATCGAAACCATTCTGTCGCAAGGCTTTTCAATCAGAAGCATTGCTGATTTCCTTGAAAAATCCCCTTCTACCATTTCAAGAGAAATACATAAGCATTCACTTGTCAAGATACCTAATTCCTGGGACTGCAATGACTATAATGGATGTAATGTTAAACATGTATGTGGTTCCAAAGACTGCAATAAAAATGTCGTTCATGCCATCTCGCAAAAAATACTGTGAGCATTACAGCAAAAGAAACTGTGAACACCGGAATGGTTCCACGACAAAGTGTGCAACGGATGTACAAAAAGAGGGTACTGTCGCCTTGAAAAACATTTCTATGACACTAAAAAAGCCCACGCTGGTTACTATGATACCCTTTGCAGTCGCGAAACGGCTTTGATCTTACTCTTTATGATATAACAAGGATAAACAGCATAGTCTCACCACGTATAAAAAAAGGACAGTCACTTTACCATATAGCTAAGAATAATGAAGGTTAACTTAATATTAGCGAATCTACCTTAAGAAGGCTTGTTATGGCAGGTGAAATGGATTCAGGAATAGTAGACCTTCCACAGGCTATTAAACGGAGAAAAAGAAAGGTTAGAACAGTACCAAAACTTAGAAACATTAAAAAATCGGACACCTATACTCCGATTTTAAAAAATATATTTCAGAAAACGATGTCCCTGTAGTACAGATGGATTGCGTCGAAGGCAAAAAAGAAGATTCCAAAGTCCTACTAACACTTTACTTCATGCAGTTTCATATGCAACTTGTATTCAAGCTTAAGGAGCATGCTGCAAAATGCGTTAAGGAGCTTTTTGACAGCCTTGAGAAAAAGCTTGGAAAAGAACTTTTTGCCATATATTTCCCTATAATTCTCACCGACAATGGGCATGAATTCTCAGATATAGACGGTTTAGAAAACTCATTATTCTGTAGAAAGCGCGCCATGATTTTTTTTCTGCGAGCCAAATCGCTCAGACCAAAAAGGGCAGTGTGAAATAACTATAAACTTATAATAACCATCCTGCCCAAGGGTGTTTTTTTAAAGTCTTACTCCTAGTGATACACTTCTGGTCACTAATCGCATAAATAGTTATGCGCGGAAGTCTTTGTTTGGCAAAAGCCCATATGAAATAGCCATAAACACACTGCCTGGGGAGTTCTTTACAAAACTAAAGCTTAAAATAATAAGTGGAAGTGATATAAACCTGACTCCAAAGCTATTAAAACACTAACCAAGGATAAAGTAAGTACCTTTCAAAGTAAAAGCAACACTAAAAATCGTTGCATTTAACCTGAAAGATATGGTTTCAGGTCTGTTTGCTATACCCTTTTTCCGTCTAAACCAATAAAATCAAAGCAAATTTGATTAAATTTAGTCCGGTTTTGTTGATATAATTTTATTATTATATCTAGCAAAAGTGTTGCACTTATCTTGGAAATTTAGCCCTTTTCTTTTATCATTGTTTTATATTTTTTTGTACTACAAACAAGCCCAGATTAAGCCCTGAACAGACATTTTTTCTTTAGTTGCCAAGTATAAATTTTTCTTAATGCCTTTCTACCTGCTCTTAATGGTGTACCAGCTAATGGGAAGCTTCCCTGATACTTCCATATATGGCAGTCCTTTGCCGTCTCTACGAGGTGATTTCGAAGCACTAAGTGACTCTTTTATCCCACTCAGCCTTTCATCAAATATCAGTTCCCCGAGTAACGTTCCACCGTCTCTACCAAGTCGCTGTTTTCTTTCCTGCACAGAAGCTTCGCAAGGTTATCAGCTCTCGATTCTGAGTATCTCATGTGCCTGTGCTTCATCCTCAGCGTTATCAATGTACAATTTTGTATTTCCTGTATGCCCATGTTTTTATAAACGATGCCTTTTAAAGGTTTTGGGAGTTTTATTCCCCACTTGTAGTATGGTAACAGTCCATCTCTGTTGTTGTAAAGGTAGGCATACAGTTCCTCTGCCTTTTTTACTAGTTTTATCGCTCTCATCATTGCTTTTACTCACTCTTATATATTCACGTATATAGGCTAACATTTATTCTAGCTTCTCAGAATCAAAGAGCCTTCGTATATCCTTTTGTACGGCCTTGCTACTTATTTTTCTTAAAATTTCCTAGTAAATATGGTATCTGTCAAGTCGAAACATCGCCTCATCGTCATAAGGCTCTTTTATCCAGCTTCCACCCTCCCCATTTAGGTTATGCCGGCCTATTTCCTCATGATTATATTTCTTCTGTATCACCGCTTCTCTTTTTTATGGAATCCGCTACTTCCATCCATTCCGGCAAGCACTACTTTCTCTACAAGAGTACTGCGTCCTTCCTTTTCCTTCTCTGCATCCCAGTCTCATACATGGTAAAGACCTTCATCTTCTTTTTACCCATGCGTTTATGACCTCTGCCTACATTGAAAGCCACACCTCATTCATTTTCTCAAAAAGAACTCCGATTTTTCTTTTCCCTTAAGGCCTGCCTGCTTTCATCTTCTCCACATCAAGTTCTTCCTCTGATATTATCCTCTGGCCAAGCTTCTGGGCTATATTCCACACGTCTCCTGCACTTATGGACTGCCCCGTTGAAGAGCTTAACATCTCCGCAAATGCTCTGTACGGGAGTCCCATAACTGAATTGACGATCTTCTTCACAAGATTGGTAGATATTAAGTCTATCTTCTCCATACCCATCTGTTCATCCAGTAGATTTACATGTGCTTTGGTTCCATCGCTAAGCCTTGTCTGGCACACCCATCTTTCATACTCTATGTCTCCATATACAGTCTTTATCGAAGTCTTTCTCTTTCCTTTATTCCAATATTTAGAAGTATCCCTCTCCTTTGAAAGAATATCATCATAGCTTTCAAATATGGTTTTAGTATATTCTCTTGCAAGCATTATTAAAAATTTCTTGCTCTAAGGTCTTGAATGAAATCTCTTTTTCTTTTACAATAGCATTAGTCATACAGTTTTTTCTTTTCATTATTTTTTGTTGCAAATCAATAATAAAATAAAACAACATGATTTGGAAGGGGCACCCCTTCTTCTTTTGCTATCGCCAATTATAATTATTCACTAACTTTACTATATCTACTGTGAGTTCACGGTGAATTTTTTAGCATGGACTTAAATACCATTCCAAAAAATACATCATCCCTAAAATTCAGCAGGCATAACGCACATGTCATGTCCTTATGTCTGACTCTCTATATCAACCTCGGTCTTTCCCTGCGTAAAACTTCTTAGGCTCCGAAAGACCTGTATAACATCAATATCTCCCATCAGCAGATTGCCAACCATTGCAAAACAGCTGCTATCTGCATTAAAGCCTTCACCTGCCAATATCCCTACGAAAAAGGAGAGGTTTTCACTACCAATAAAGCCTACATAAAAGTTCGTGGTGTTAAAACCTATATATGGTTTATCATGAATGCTATTACCCTAACCATCATTGGATACCGAGTGTCAGATAAACGTGGTGTAAGTTCATGCATTCTTGTAGTGTGTATGTCTTTTCACGGTCTGGCGAAACTTCCGGAAAACTCCATATTTATCACTGATTGCTATGGTGCTTATCCACTCGCTGCAATGGAATTTGCAAAAAAGTACGGAAAATACTTCGCTTTCAGGATCACTCAGGTCATTGGACTTACCAACGACGATGCTGTCTCCACGGAACACCGCACATTCAAACAGATGATTGAGTGACTTAAACCCACCTGTAAGGCTTCTTATCGTCATACAAACGACTTTGACAACATCGACGGTGCCAACTATGACCTTTCACTCTGGGTTGCTTACTATAACTTCATTCGTCCACACAAATACAAATACTATAGAGTACTCAACGAATTAGAAATGCTACAAAGTACTGTCAATATGCCGCGTAAATGGTAGCTCCTCATCTTCCTTGGACAACAGGCCATCCTGAATATGCAGAAATCTAATACTACTGCATCGGAGCGGACGGGTTTGGACAAAGCCCGAAAATGGGTCAAGTGACAAGTCCCTTGTGGGTTCTTAGGGCAAAGCCCTAAGCCCTCGGAGAGCTCATAGGAATAGATGTCTGCAATTTTCAATTAAGCCTATTTTTTCGGCTCGTGTTTTTATAGATTACTTAACACTACCTTTTTGCATCACTTTTTTCAGTTTAGCATTACCTTAAATAATATGTAAGGATAAGAGGTCAAAAACATAAGATTTTTCAAGTTTCTTGCGGTACTGTGAATATAAAACTGAGGTTTTTAGTACTTGTTTTGTTACTTTAAGAGCCTTACTCAAAAAAATATATAAACTAAACCCAACTTCGACGAAGCTATTCACAGTTTTTAAAGGCTGAAAATAAGAGCTTTCCAATAATTTCTTCTGATTCATAAATTGAAGCCAATCTTTCATTTAACTTCTTTTGAAAATCTTCCAATCTTTCATAAAAAAATGGATAGTTAACACTAAATAAAAATCTATTCAAATCTCTCCATTTTTTCCCCGCTGTTTTAAGTTCAGTTCTCAAATTGTCAACTTCTACTTCTGGTATATCAAACAAAGTATTTAAATAATCAATGCTATCAGCTAGTTCTTGCCTATAGCATGATGAAGAACCCTTTGAAGAATAAACCCTTAAAACATTTATCTTTTGCATCAGTAATTTGCTGTGATTTTGAGATCCAGATTTTCTTATATAGTCCACTGCAGATTGTATTTCAGCTTGAAGGGCTGGAATACAATTTACCCCTTGAGTCCCAAATTTTCCATCCTCATCTAATTCATAACCATCACAGATACATATATGTCTTTGAGCAGCATCTTTTAGATTAGCACCAAGTATAGATTTTATTTTCTCCCTTGACAATTCTTCTTTATATGCACCCAATTCCACTAGCCCATCCCCCATAGAGTAATCTATATATGACGTAAAAGGAATAGAAATGTACTTTCCATCTATATCAAGTATATCAGTGACTAACGAATCTTCTGTATATCCAGTGAGAATCCCCATTGAAGAATTTCTCATTCTACCCTTAACATTGACTGTAGATGCCACTTGGTTAAATACTTTTTTCTTGGCATTTCTCATTGTGTTATCAAAATATATGCATAGAGTCTTACACTTATCCATTTCAGATTTTAATTCATCAAGCTTAAGGTTTGGTACTTTTTTATAAGGAATCTTCAATGAATTAAAAATCTTAAGCTCACACTGGAAATTATATGGAATTAAAAACCATAGGTATTGGCTATGTATTCTTTCTAGTCCAAACGCCAAAAGGTCGTTGATGCCAAGTAAAAACAGAGCCAACCAATCAAATTCTATCCCTTGGGAAGTGAAATAGTTTTGTATTGCAGTTATCTTACAATTGGTCTCGAAGTTGTCCATCAAACCCATTTTACACTCTCTATTTATTTTATTCACTTAATTCAATTCCCTTCACATTTCTTATAATCATAACTTTCTTAAAGACTGACTCTATAATTTTACTTATCTTTTCTACATCTTCTAATGTAATTATCAATGGTGGTGCTAGAGTCAAAGTATCTTTAACACCTGTTTCCACAAAAATCATCATTCCCTTACTTTTTAGAAGTTGGTGGATAAAAAATGCCGGTTCTTCAATATCCATATCTGTAAAGATTTTTTCATCAAGCCTTATACTTATCATCAAGCCCTTTCCTTGAACTGATCTTATATAAGTGTATGTTTTTTGTATATTCAAAATGTTATCTAGTAGTATTTTACCTAATTTTTTTGAATTTTCAACAAGTCCATCTTCTTCAATGACCTTAATCACTTCCAAGCTCGTGCGACAGGCAACAGGGTTTCCACTTGTAGTTGAGCCATGAGCAAAAGCTTTGCCTCTATTGTTACCGTCTTTAGTTATGAATCCGCAGAAGATTTCCCTTGTCGTCATAACCGCCCCTAGGGCAGCATAGCCAGAAGTAATTCCCTTAGCAAGTAGCATAATGTCCGGGCGGAAATCATGTCTACTACTTTGAAACATGTCACCGCACCTACCAAAGGCCGTCGCAACTTCGTCGACAACAAGAAGAAAACCATACTTGCAAGCTAACTTATGAAGCCCCTTTATGTAAGAATCAGGAAAAATATTACACCTATTGGATAATTGCACCGGTTCATAAAACAAAGCTGCTATTTTATCTGAACCTAATTCTAAAATTTTATCTTCTAATATTTTAAGAGCTTGATTTACAAGTTCTTCCCTTTCTTGCTCTCCTAAATTTTGTTTGTTAATAAATGTATCCACTTGTACGAAATCATCTAACATCTTTCCAAACATTATATTCTCAGCCGAACTCAAACTCATAGCTCCATAAGTTCCCCCATGATAGCAACCATCTAGACTAAGTATAATTCTTCTATCCACTTTTTGATTGTAGAAATACTGTCTAACCATCTTAATAGCAGTTTCAGTTGCTTCAGATCCACTGTTTGTAAAAAAAACATGTCTATATCGTCCGTTAGTCATGGAGCATAGTTTTTCTGCTAATCGTTGAGCTGGTTCTAAATTACACCAATGGTTGGTTCCTGCCCCTAGATTATTCAGTTGGTCATATATTCCCTCTTTGACTCTCCCATTCCCATAGCCTATATTACAATTGAACATAGATGACAGACCGTCTAAATATTGGATATTATTGTATCTGTCAAGATGTTATTGCTCTTTTTTTTATTAATTTTATGTTATATCCATAATATTTTTTTATAAGTTTCTGTGCATTACAAATAAGGTTGCTGAGCAACCTTAAAAAACATATTTGCTATATTTTCTAAGCAAAGCTTACTCTTTTTAGCCTTGAAATCATTTCTAATAGTATCCTATCATTTATCTCATATTCACCATTAGTATTGAAATAACCGCTAATTTTATTGACTGACCTTGATGTTGCCTTGACAAGCACTTCATCATCAAGTGTAGTTTTCTTAATCAATCTCTCCGCCTTATTCCAGGTTTTGCTGTTTATTTCATCGCAAACTAAAAGTGCAAGATTCGTAGCTCCCTTTTTTGTCCATGCCATTCTTCTATGCTTCATTCTTTTCGTAATAAGAATATAGTTCTGATTTTCCTGTATTCCCATATTTCTAAGCTCCTTTTTACCATTATATTTTTAGCTTTGTTTTTATATCTTTCAAGTTCTTCACGGTGTGTACTTAGATATCTATATAAGTCATCTACCCGTTTTCTCCTCTTTACATCATTACAGCAGTTTTTTATAACCTTGATATGTTCCAGCATCTTATCATATTCCTTATTGATAAGCATTCCATATAGCATTTTAATCTGTTTTTTATCATTTATAGCCATGTATATGGACTGTTTTATATGGAAAAAATCAAGTTGCTTAATAGATGTCTGGTCGCTGTTTCTAAAGGTCCAGCCTGCGCCATCACAATTCATTACCCGATGCTTCACCTTATACATATCATAAGTATAGCCTGCCAAGTTTTCTTTTATTTCAAGAAATTTCTCACACGATATGGCTGCTGCAAATACAACCTTATTTTCTAGTTTATATTTATTTTCTCCAGTCTTTTCCCAACCTGTATATAGTGTCCCGGCCTTGACTTCAATGCCTTTATCATTACTTTTCTCCCTAGACTTTAAATATACCCCATCATGTTCTTCAAAAAGTATTTCCGTATCTATCATCCCACTTTGTTCCTTATTCTTCATGTCTTCATAGTCACTATAAATTTCGCCGCCTAATTTTTGCACAAGATTCCATACTGATTGATGGCTCAGTCTTATATTAGTCAAATTTTTCAAGTTGTTCTTCTACTTCTCTGTATGGCACTTCCGTAACAAGCTGCTTGATTCTGTCTACAAGATTCACGGTATAATTCCCTACCGTTTCAAGCTCCAAGTTTTCATCAAGTAGAAACACATATGAAGCTTTTTTCCTGTCAAAATATAGATGTCTTTTATATTGTACAGTCCCAAAAAAATAGTCTTTAGATTTTGATTTCTAAGTCCAATGTTTCTATATCTTCGCTTGTCACGATTTTTCCAATATTTCCTCATCGTATTCTTCTAAAAAGAATTTTTGAAAATATCACTGGCCATATCCATAATCATATGGTAAATTGCCTTTTCAAGCCTGTCAAATTTGCCTTTATATTTACTCATATCCTCTCCAATCTTAAAATTAAAGTCTTTGAAAACATAGTACCACTAGTCATTGTATAAAAATGCTTGACAATGATAGCTTTTTGCATTAAGATTAAGATATCTTAATTAACTTTTAAGAGAAACCATAAGAAACAGCAGAGCTTAATTCACTCTGCTGTCTGTTTTTTAAATCTCTAAGTCTTCTTCAAGCTCCTGGATTTCCAAAGTACTAATCTGTTCACCTCGATTGTTTTCATCAATCTCTTCAAAAATCCTATATAAGTCATTTGCAATGCTGCTGTTCTTGGCAAGGGAACCAAATGGACCATTGTCTATATGTTTATATTCTATTATCTTGTCCGGATTAAGCTCCTTGTAAAGAAAGTTATACATCTCTGTATTAACATCCTTTACAATCATTCTGTACTCATCAATTCCGTTTGCTTTTAACATCCCTTCTTCATTTTTTAAGAAACTTATTCCCTTAGCGTCACCATTAGCAACTACTAAATAATATGGCTTAAATCCGTTTTCTAAAAGTGCCTCCTTCTTACTATAATACGCTTCCTTACTATCAATTATGTAAAAATTGACATCCGGGATAGCCATAAAATTCTCCAAAAAAATACTATATTATCCCGTACGTAAAAATTGCCACTTTTTCTTAATACCATAGTTCTGCACCGTATAAAAAAATCATAGATGGGAATCATTAATATACGCTATGCTGGCGTTGTTACTTTGAAGCGTATTTTGCGATTACAAGAGAGAAATGTTGCCGATATATTACCATAAAGCCCTCTGATTATGATAATGTTATTTATGGTATTCCAACTCTTTTTTTCTTTCTAGCAGATGTGTCATTTTTACTGCTTGATTAAGCCTTTTCTTCCGTAAATCTGTTTACTCTACTATCATCAACAGAATTACTTATTATATTTTTTTATCTTTACCCGGACCATTACCTCTCCTTAACATCTCTTTAACAGACAATTCTTCCTGCCTATTTATTCTTGTTTCTATTCTTGCTTCCGTATCAATAGGCTGTAAATGCTTAAGCAAATCTGGATTTGAATGCAGCTTGGGCACCTTTACAGTCTCATTCTCATTATTTATATCTTCGAAGGCCTCCTCCTTATGTTGCTTCTTCTCACTTTTTCTTCTTTTTCAGTCTCCCTTTTTCGGTTTTTACCTTTAATTCCTTTGACAATTTTTTTCAGTCAGCTTTTCTTTCTTATTTTCAAATTCTTCCTGAAGGCTTTCTTGAAGATGCTCAGGTTCTGATTCCTTATCTTCTTCAAGAGCAGTTTTTGCTTTTATCTTATTTGCTTTACTCTTGGCCGCATTTCCTTTTTCTTCCTTGCTATCATCAATTTTAGATATATTAAAAGCTCGATTTATTAGCCATTTTTATCGTCAGGATTATCTTCTATCTCTATAATCTTATCAAGTACATCACTTATTAGCTTGTTTCTATCTGACTCTGTGAAAAGATAAAAGTTTCTACCGTTGCCAGATTCCCTTTTTAAATCTCCAATAGGGATCACCGCCCTGCTCAATTATAATCATATTTTTGAAAATGTACAGCGTACTCTCTGATAGCATTCTTTAGCTTAATTAAACTGTCAGACGAAACATCAAGAATAACTGTTTTTATCCAGGATAATATATCTTAGCTCATCCGGATTGATAACATAGTTGTGTACAGTTCTTGAAATAATTTCGTTTACTGATGAAGGTTCTTTTTGCTATATCGGTAAACGATATGTTTCTAGACCTTAGCTTTTTCCTCATATTCGGCAAATTCATCTTCTTCCAACAATTGCCTAAAGTCAATATGGTAATCATTATTTTTTTATTATAGCAGTTAACAATATTCACTTGAATTACCTCCTATTATACCTTTGATTGCTTATATGCAGCCACCCTTTATGCAGCTGCATATAAGTCTTATTAACAACCACCTGACTTACCTATATACTCTTTTTTTCATACTCAGGAATTTTTGAAGTCAATATGCATTCTTTTTACTGCCTGCAAAAAAATAGAGCCTGCCCCCTCTGTTTAGATAGTAACAATTCCTCTTCAGATTCATTGAGGTTGTACAATTGTTTGGTCTGCTTTAGATTTTTCACCATCACATCCAAATATAAATTTATATGTTGGAAGGTCTAATAACGCTTGCCCATACATCTTTACAGAATCATCTAAAAAGTCTACAACTGAATGGCTAATAATTATCATTGAACCTTCATATTTTCTGCATCTTTTGCTGGCATTTCTTAAAAATGCTAATGTTTGCGGAACTCTTTTATCTATTAATAAGTATGCTTCATCGAATACACCTACTACATTTTCAGTTCGATTCTTACTCATTTCACCCCACATCCAGGTTGAAAGTAGATAATATTCAGTTCCCTTTACTCTCTCAGAGCTGTCTTGTAAATCTTTTGTATCTAGGACTACCAGGGATGCATCAGAGCTTAAAGTGGTATACCCATTCCACAGAAAACTATCTCCACCCTTTGCTGCATCTTCTAACAATCTAGCTAAATCTTCATATTCTTTGAACCCATCGTCCCCTTCATTTTTCATTCTTTCAGCTTCATCCAGCATATAATTATATAAGTCTTCCATTATTGGGTAATCATTTGCTGATAGGCGGCTATTATCCGTATTCCAATCAATACCAAATCTTTTATAAAGTGCTATGAGGCATCTTTTTAGTACTGCAAGGCCTCTGTCCGTTAGGTTATTCATATATAAGCTAAAAAAGACTTCAAGATTTTTTAAATGAATTACAAGTTCACTTGTATTTTTCTTCTTCAACATCTTCATTTTTCATCATCAAAAATCTTTCTGAAGGTCTTTAACAGCTGCTTTTATCTGAAGCGGGTTGATTTTCCCCTTACCTCCTGCAGCATTTATCCAGTCACCACCACATACTTTACACATTTCCTTATATTCACGCTCCGGATCAATAATTATAATTCTCTTTCCAAGCATGTATTCATTAAGTATTATATGCTTAACTGCAGTTGATTTACCACTTCCGGGAACTCCAAGGACTACCATGTTGGAATTGGTTCTGTCACCAGACCTTTTCCAGGTGTCAAGAATTACAAGTCCCCCTGTTCCATCCATACCAAGATAATATCCATCATCATCAGTATAACCACCGTGAGAATGAGGAAAACCATATACCAGTGATGATAATGGCATAATCCTGTCAATCATTGATGAAATATTCTTATTTTTACCCGATGTTGGACTTATTTGAGAAAAGGCATCAAGCTGTCTAAATGACAGCAGTCTTTCTTTACATTTTATTAAACTGGCTGCACTCTTTTGTCGCCGTGAAATCTTGCCCAATGTTTCAATATTACTTGCAACACTCATAATTGCCGTACTTACAAGGCCTACTTGTTCTCCTCCTACATCAATTCTTTTTTTAGAAGTTGTTTTTCCACTGTTCATTGCCTGTTCTGCTCTAAGTCTCTCAAGTTCGTTTTTAGCTTCTTTTGCATCAGCCGCATAGACTGATATATTTTTATTAAGATGCTCTAAAAATTCTTCTGAATTTACCGGTTCAAAACTGATTGATGCTACTGTGCCGGGAATATTCGTTATTTCTGACAGCCAACCGTATTTTGCAGACTGTGGATAGCTAATAACACCAAAACACTGTGTTGTATTTTCTCCTAAAATAAGGCTGTCTTTTTTAATTTTTACATTTACAGGTGCTATTATATCAAGCAAAGCTGTGTTCTTTTCAACCATTTTCTATATCTCCTTTATAAACTTTTTATATACGCTAACTTCTATGACTTTAAAAATGCTACTCTAGTATCATCAATATCATAATCCTCGTAACTTAAAAGCTGAAGGATTAAAATAAAGATTAAATACTCTTATCATTTCAGACTTTCCCGCAATCACTACTTGCGCCTTTTGCCTCGTTCATTGAACTTATAAAGAGTCCTCTTTTCTTCAGAAAATTCCCTATTGATACATTATCCTTATATTTACTCCATAATATGAAGTAAAATTGCCGCTCAGTTACCTCGCCTCCTAGCGAAAAGCCCTTCCATTGTCCTAGCAGCATTTTTTAGTAATTTTTTCTTTACATCATTGTCGGCCTGTGAATACATATTATTATATTTATCAATCAAAGGCTTTGTATCAACTGGTCTGCTTACTGCTATAAATTTCCAGGCATCCCCGTATTTACCCAGTGCTGTAGTAAGGGATTCAGCTGTACTTTTCTTTTCAGCATCTGACATTAGGGCTAGTGATATTGATTCTATTCTAATTATGCTTAATATGTTATCATCAGCTGTATATAGTAACGAGTTATCAGAATCTATATCAAGTACATTGGTAAAATCCTGGGCACTATCTCCACGGTCCTCCGCTTTTGCCTTCTCCTTTTCTTTTAATGTTATTCTCTTAAAAATAATATAGCTTACTATTCCTATCAAAATTACAATTACAGTGCTAACAATTGGAATTATCAGTTTTTCCATACATTTCTCCTTTAAATATTATCTGCTCTACAGCTATCTCTCAACTATTTCCTCTGTTTCTTGAACAATAACTAACTCATTACCATTTTCTTTTTCTTTGCATTTAATCAGCTCAGTTTCAATTTTTTATAGCCTGTTTCATAGCTATGGTAGTTTCCTCCTTCAATCTTAATACAGTATCCACATATCCTTTACCCTCACCTCTTGAAAATGCTTCCTGCACTGTATTTATCCATTCCTCTTTACTGGACTGTCCCTCTAACTCATCAGTATATCCAAATGCTCTGTCATAATTTTCCATAAATTCAACTATTTCTCTAGCCAGTGCTTTACTGATATATTTAGGTATTTCGGCTGTTTTATCCTGGACTTTTTCAATTAAATCAAAGAGATTATGGTCTCCAATAAACCTCACAACCATCTGATAGCCGTTTTTATCCTCTGGAATTAGCCCAAGCCTTCCGGTAGGGCTGAAAATATCATCAACCATCCAGGCAGCCTTATAAACTCTATCTTTATAGATAATAGTGTCTCCTGGCCTTAATCCGGTGGAAGATGTATTAAATGACAATTCATATTCAGTTATAGTTTTTTCATTACTGTAATGCCAATCAATATCATCAGTAATATCATCAATGCTATTTAATAAGTCCTCAGATACATGTTCTGTTGCAAATTCTACCCTATATTCTTCTTTTTGCAACATCTGTTGAGAATAATAGTATGATATTTTTCTTTTTCAGTATCCATTTCAATGGCTTTTTTTCTTTTAAGAGATTTACCATCATTAAACTTAAAATCTGCAAAAATCTCTTCTACCTTATCTAAATCTTTACCGGATACTGAAAGAAAAATTACATCCTTATCCTTTAAGAAATAATCTTTCTCAATGTACCATCTTGCAAAAGCCTTCTTGTCTGGTAAATTTCTCTCCATAGTTATCTCCTCTTTTCTATTATGCAGCTCGTTGATGAAGGTTATAAATAAAGACTACTACTGATTAAAGTAGCAGTCTTTTTTGTAATATAGTTACCTCTCTAAGTCTTGACTAATCTCACTTGAGTTTTCATAGAGATGATTTCATGTTACCTGGCTCTTTACACATACGGAGCTCTACTTCAATATTTGTTGCCTCCTTTAGTGCAGAAGATGTTTCATTTTTAAGCTTTTCAATTTTGCTCATATATTTCCCTTCTTCACCATTCAAATAATCTTCTTTAACAGTCCTTATATGCTCTTCCCTGCCGGATAGTCCTGTTACGCTTCCATACTCAAAGGAATTATCATAGTTTTCGATAAATTTAACTATTTTTTCAGCTAACTTTTCTGTAATCGAATATCCTTTGTTTTTAGCCTCATTTCCTGCCTCTAGCATAATATTAAGTTCTGCAAGTCTAGCTATTTTCTCCCTCAGTTCGTCTGCCTTTTCAAAGGGCTTTTCAAGTTCCTCTTTGGCATTTTCAAGCTGTTCCTTTGTATTGTTCAGTTCCTCTTCAAGTCTCCTTAATTTTTCAGGCATTTTCTCAATGACATTATCAAGTCTCGTAATATTACCATCTGCACTCGTTCCAAATTCTCCTGAATGCTTTGTGGTACCATTTAAGCTAAAGTTATACTCATTGGTAAGGAAATTATAACTCACTTCCAAGTCCATATTTCGGTACTTACCAATTACTTTATGCTCATTAAACCTTATTTGTTTTATACATTCAAGCAGCCTTTCACCAGCTTCTTTTTTGTCCGTTATCATAGTCCCGGTAATGGTTATTGAAGTAAACTTGTTGTCGCCATCTCCTTGCGGTTCTATATTTGAAATGTCATTTTTTACAGCCACTATAAGTTTCTCAAGCCTTGAAATTTCATCAGGATAGGTTTTAATAACCTTATCTTCTAAGCGATAATGATTTGACTTATAGTTCGCTTCTAACATTTTCAGCTTTGTAACATCATTATCCAAGTCCATTTTTTCCTTGATTTTCGGCTCACCTGTGGCAAGGGCCTTAATTTCTGCATAGTTAAGTGCGTTTTCGTCTACATCTTCCGCAACTCTGACAGGTAACTTGCTAGTCATTATCTGAGAAATAAACTTCTGCTTATTCTCAATGGTCTGCCAAAGGTATGCATCAAAGGTATTCTCGGTAATATATCGGTAGATGGTTACTTCGGCATTCTCATTTCCCTGTCGGACAATTCTGCCCGCTCGCTGCTCAAGGTCTGCCGGTCTCCAAGGTACATCTAAATCATGCATAGCAATCAGCTTATTTTGCACATTAGTGCCTGCACCCATTTTTTGTGTAGAACCCATTAATATTCGGATTTCTCCTTTTCTTACCTTTGCAAAAAGTTCATCTTTCTGTGTATCAGAACCTGCCTCATGAATAAAAGCAATCTCTTCCTTTGGAACTCCCATTGCAACAAGCTTATTCCTTATATCATCATAGATATTAAATTCTCCGTCACCCTTTGGTGTAGACATATCAGAGAAAAGAAGCTGTGTTGACTTATCTGCCTTTGTCTTATCCCATATTGAATATACATTTTTTAACGCAGACATTGACCTTGCTGTCTGGATTATCCGGAAGCAAAGATTGATTAACCTTTGGTCTAAAGCCAGTTTCTTGCCATCATTGGTAATTTTAAGCATATTATCTTCATCAGGATCTACTGCTCTTTGTCTAACTCTATCCGCTCTTTCGGACAAACCTTTTAGTATATCTTTTTGTTCATCACTAGGCATTGTCTTAACTACTTCATAGTGTGCTTTTGGTGTTGGGAGATTCAACATTTCTGCCGTTTGAATATCCGCCACTTCCTTAAACATACTCATCAGCTCAGGCAGGTTGTAGAACTTTGAAAATCTTGTCCTAACTCTGTATCCGGTTCCTTCAGGTGAAAGCTCAAAAGCTGATTGCGTTTCTCCAAAAGTGGATGCTCAGGGAATCGAAATGTTCCAGTCCATTTTTCTTAAGGTCTTCATACTGCAAATACCTCTGCATTGTATAAAGTTCTGCCATAGAGTTCGAAACAGGAGTTCCTGTAGCAAATACGATACCTTTTCCATTTGTCAGTTCGTCCATATAACGGCATTTCATAAACATATCTGAAGACTTAAAGGCTTCAGACTGGCCAATGCCTGCCACATTCCTCATTTTTGTATAAAGGTAAAAGGTTCTTGTAGTTATGGGCTTCATCGACAATAAGTTTGTCTACACCAAGCTCTTCAAAGGTAATTACATCGTCTTTCTTGAAATCATCATTTAGGCTTTCAAGTCTTGCTTCCAGCTTCTTTCTTGTTTTTTGCAGCTCTTTAACTGTAAAATTCTGATTTTTGTCATGCTTATACTCTTCGACATAATTGATAATTTCATCAATTTGGTCTTTAATATGTTTTTCCTGGTACTCTTTGCTCATCGGAATTTTCTCAAACTGGCTATGCCCGATAATGACTGCATCGTACTCACCCGTCGCAATCTTTCCGATAAATCTTTTTCTGTTTTTCGGTTCAAAATCTTTCTTGTCTGCCACCATAATATTGGCAAACGGATAAAGCTGCATAAACTCTCTTCCAATTTGACCGGTCAAGTGGTTAGGAACAACAAATAAAGACTTCGTACACATCCCAAGTCTTTTTGCTTCCATAGAGCTAGCTGCCATTTCAAAGGTCTTACCGGCACCTACTACATGTGCCAGAAGTGTATTTCCCCCATAAAGAATCCTTGCGATGGCATTTCTTTGATGATCATATAGGTCAATTCCATTGCTCATTCCATCAAAGGTAAGATTGCTGCCGTCATACTCACGGCTGCGGATTGAATTAAATTTCTCGTTATATATCTTTACAAGCCTATATCTTCGCTCCTGGTCGTTAAATATCCAGCGTTTGAACTCTTCTTTTAAAAGTTCTTGTTTTTGTCCTGCAAGCATAGTTTCTTTTTTATTTAAGGCGGATATTTTAGAACCATCAGGATTAACTATCTGGTCAAAAACCTTTGTTTCCTTCAGATTTAGAGCGTCTTCAATCAACTTATAGGCACTCACTCTACTTGTTCCATAAGTCATTTCTGCAAGGTCATTTCCCCGGTCTTTACTTTTACCCTCAACATTCCATTCGCTTGTAAGGTGGGAGAATTTAACCTTTATATCCCATCTCGCCCGTCCTGAAGTCCGCAATGTTTCAAATATGAATCGTTCTATATCCTTTGCCGGTATCCAAGTTGCACCAAGCCTTACATTTATCTCACTAGCTTCAAGCTCCTTCGGCATAACCTTTTGAAGCTCTGACTTTTGAAATTCAAGGCGGTTTAATTCATTTGAGAGCAGCTCTTGTTCATCTGGAAATGTCCTTTGTGCCTGTCTTATCCTGGCAATATAGCTGTCTACAATACTAATTTTCTCTCTGATATTTCCGCTTAAATACTCGTCTTTAGTCACATAGGTATACTTGAATTTGTTCTCATCACTGCAGCTAAAAGGCAAATCTCCGTCTTCAAGTTCAAAAGAAAAGACTTGATTAAACCTTGTATTCTCCTCACGAATATTTAAGAAAATCTCTCCTCTAAGATCCGAAATAATAGTGCTTCTGTCTTTAGCTGTCAGATTTTCCATATATTCAAAATCTACATAGCCTTTTTGTGATACAGAAAGCACCAGTGCCTCAAGGGAAGTATCAACATGGTCAACAACCACTGCCTTTGTTATAGTTCTTTTTAGTGAAAATATCACTCTTTGATTTAAAAATTTTTTTATTGTCATCAATGATTTCAGAGACGATACCAAAGGGAAATTGCTATCATCTTTTAAGGCTCTTGTGTTACTTTTTATTATTAATAAAAACCATGTTTTTTTAGAAAAAAACTGTCATAGATTTCATTCAGCTTTTCTTGTGATACCTTTATTTTTATCTTCACTAAAAATCTTCCTTCTGCAAGTATATTACATCTTTTTAGTGCAGCATTAAGATTAAGGTAATCCTTAATCTTCTCCTTATCTTTATCAGTTACTTCCTTCTTTATGAAAAGTGAGTTTTTCCTGTAATATACATCATTATCAATAACGGTATAGGAAAAGTTTTTAACATCATCTGTGGCTGGAATTGAGGTTATCTCATCATCTAAAAGCTCTATTTCTTCATACTTGGCATTTGAAGCGATTTCTTTACTTGCCTTTTTCAGTAACTCCTTTAAGTCAGCATTTTCTTTTGGCAAGCAGGCTATCGTGTTTCCAAACCTTCCCGATATTTCTTCCATAGAGCCAAGCACCATGTGAGGATTTTCTACAAAGTATTTATTATATACTAAACCCTTGTTATCCTCTGCAAGATGCAACCATTCCTTATCTCTTTCCCTTACAGCATCCCTTTTCTTTAGGAAGATAATGTCTGATGTTACTTCTGTTCCGGCAACTCCCTTAAAGGTATTGTTTGGAAGCCTTATCGCTCCCAAAAACTCTGCTCTTGCTGCAATGTATCGTCTGACACTTTCATCCTTTTTATCCATTGTTCCACTAGATGTAATAAAGGCAATAATACCGCCATTGCGGACTTTATCAATGGATTTAGCAAAGAAATAATCGTGGATTAGAAAGTTATTTTTGTTATACTCCCTGTCGTTGACCTTGTACTCTCCAAACGGAACATTTCCGATTGCTGCATCAAAAAAGTTGTTAGAAAAGGAAGTTTCTTCAAGTCCCTTAACCTGTATATCACTTTCAGGATATAAAAGCTTTCCAATTCGTCCGCTAACAGAGTCCAGCTCCACTCCGTAAAACTTACTATTTTTCATTTCATCAGGAAGATTCCCAATAAAATTTCCTATACCCATTGACGGCTCAAGTATATTTCCATTCTTAAAGCCCATTTCTAAAAGGGTAGAGTACATACTGTCAATAACTGTTTTCGGAGTATAAAAGCTGGTTAAGGTAGATTCTCTAGCTGCTTCGTATTCAGTCTGTGATAAGTTTTCTTTTAAGAAGGTTCTAGCCCCTTTCCACTGTCCTTCCTTACTCTCATCAAAGACTTCCGGAAGCCCGCCCCATCCAACATAGTTCGCCAATACTTCCTGTGCAGATATATCAAGCTCCCTTTCTCCACTGTCCACTCTGTTAAGCATAGAGATTGCTTCAATGTTATGGTTTATTCTTTCACCGGGACTAAGTTTTTCAGGAATGGTATCCTCTGTAATCTTAAAATTATGAGTTGTAATTTTAAGTTCTTTTGCCTTTTCATTTTGCTCTAATGCTTCTTTTTGTCCGGAATGCTCAAGCAGAATAGACTGCACGGGAATTACATCAGTGAAAGGAACTGTATTTCCCGCTTCCTCTATACTAACTCCCGAAACCCTATTCTTGTCGTCTAAGATTTCTCTGCTTCTTCCAAAGAAATCCCCATTTCATCGCTAAGATAAAAGGTTTCCTGTTCCCTTTGCTTATCTGCCTGTGAAAGCTGTCCATTAAATACCTGGTCGATTTCCTCCTCACTCATCTGCTTTATAAGCTCTGTGTCCCTAATCTCTCTAAAGGTCTTCGGAAAATCCTCTAAAATCAGCCTCTGTGCATGTAGTTCCTTTAATTCCTCGATATTAAAGTATCCCCATTCCGGCTCAAATCCAACCACAAGTCCAAAAGCATCTCCAGTCGCCCTATCATATTCAGTCATATACCAAGTCCAGTTGCTCCTAAATGGAATAATATATGCAGCATGAACTACCTTATCTTCTAAATCAATGTCCTCCTGAGAGTAAAGTTCAGGTACTCTTTTCAGCATTTCATCGGTCATTAAATTTTCAGGTTCGTCCTTATGGTAATAATTTGGTGTTGAATTTGCGTACTCTTTCTCTATCTCTGTATTATTTTCTAACCGCTGTTTGCTAAAGTAAAGATTTTTTTTAAGCAGCTCGTCAATGTGTTTTGCTACACTTGACCATGGTAGGAAAACATCATTACAATCACTCTTTTTTAATACAAGGCCTTTGGCATCGTGCCATTCACTGCTTTCTATTGTCCCAGGTACTGCCCTTGTGCTTCCACCTATCCCATATTCATCTTTCAGAAATTCCACTTTTTCTTGCAGACTATGTTTTGCAAGAAAAAAATTAGCAATTCGTTCTTTTCCTTTATCTATTTGGCTTCCTCTTGTAAGGGTAGCAAAGGATTTCATCTTCAGTTATAAAGATTTAACTTTTGGAAGCTCTGTCAGATTGGTATTATATTTCTTTCGTGGCAGCTCAAGTTCAAGCAACTTTTTTGTAGATGCTATCAACTTGATGATTTTTGAAACCTTAATACATCATTATTTTTTCCTTGTAACCTAATAAAAATCTATCATATTCTTTGATTATTTTTTTCAGAAACTCAGGATTTTTTAATGTTTCAGATAGTCTTTTTACTTCCTGTGAAAAGTTTCCACCTATTTCAAAAGAGCTGAAATATCCTTGTTCTATGCCTTCTTCACTTAAATCATGAATAAGATAGCATAATGACTCTGAAATCTTATCCCTTTCATAATCAAAAGCTTCTATTAGCTCCACATTTGTAGCAAACTCACCATTTTCTAAAAGTTCATTTATCCTAATCGCAGTATCATTCCAACTCAAAATCTGCTCGTTATTTCCTCTTGCAGATATTCCATAAGCGATATATATGCCCTTATCCGAATACCAGGAACACACTTCTTTTTCATCTATATAAAATCCGTTTCCTCCAACAAATGTTTCTTTGAGGTAATCACTCAATTCTTCTATACTCTTTCTTTTAGAAAACTCTGCGATGACGGGAAGTCTTCCTCCCTTTCGATTACTTCCATTTATCAGGAAAACATCCTTTACCCTTTGATTAACCGGTATTTCAAGGCTAATCTGACTATAAGTATTTTTAGGCAAAGAAAAAGAAGCTTCATCAGCTTCTTTTTTTTCTGTATCGGTATTGTCTTTTAGCTTTCCACCACTGCCTTGATAGCCATCTCCCTTAGAGCCGACATCATCGCTTTGTATTTTGGATTGCTCTCGTCCTCTATCTGCCAAGCCTTCATCATTCCCGGCTCCTCTGTTCTGATAAACTCTATCGCCTGTTTCTGAATGTCCATCAGATGATTGGTCAGTTCCTTTTCCAGGTATAAATCCACTAACATATCGAAGCGGCTCTGCTCCTCGCTGTACGAAAGATAATCCAGCCTCATCTCTGCGTAGATTGGAATCGGATATTCCTCCATAAAGTCCGTCTGCTCCTCCAAGTTGTCTAGTGCTTTCTCCCTGATATACTCTACGATTTCGTCCGTACTCTCCATTTCGTCTAACTCTCTCGATTTCATCAAATCTTTTCGTATCAGTTCGTCGAAGTACATTTTCTTCTACCTCCTCATTTTTCATCTTTAATTCTATTATATTCTTCTTTTTCTCTTAAAAACTTCTTTATCAAGCTTTTTTTACTTTTTCTGAATCGTTGCTTCAATAATACTTCCGCTAATATCCGATACAGTTTTTTTCCAACGCTCATAAAGGAGATGCTATCAAGCCTTGAAACATTTTTTCTTAACAGTTCATAATCTCCCGGAAAATCCAACTTAAACCTTGAGGCTACTGCATAGCTAATGGAATATCTTATAAATTTGGCAAAGGATACTCTGTCATCATCAATGATTCTAAGCTCATTCATCAGGCTGTCAATCTTATCATCACCATAGATTCTGCTTAGAGAAAAGATATTTTCAAGTTCGCTTTCGCTTTTCTCATACCCTTTGATACTTATCATTTCCTTTAAGACACCTGCATGAGCTTTCTTATCAAATCGCCAAAGGCTTACTTCATTGACATTCCTATTTAAGGAAACAGTCTGACTGACATCAAAGATATAATCCACCTTTTGATATGTACCATGGTCCTCTAAAATTGGAATTCCTCTTTCTCCTTGCATAACCGTTCGGTTAAATCGTTCACGCCAATAGCGAAATTTGGCACAAGCTGTGGCATTTGGTTTTTTATCATAGATACTTAATTGACTTGTAAAGTCATATCTCTGATTGTTTCCAACAACTTCTAGGAGTTTAAGATACTCTGCTTCACTACTCAAAATATCTAGTTTTACAATCTCCAAATTAGCCTTAAAATCAATTGTTCGCATTTTTATCACCTCCTTATTTCAAATAATAGTATATCTCTGCCCTTTTGCTGTAAGCATCTATTATTATGGTTCATTCTATTTGTACCCTTCTGGCTTTAATATACTCTTCATACTCCTTTAGTTCATTTTCATTTGCAAATTCAAGTATGAATTTTTTCCCACTCCATTTGTAGTTTTTAATCTTTCTCTTTAATTTGGCATCTTTGTTATTCTCAAAATATCTACGGCTTGCTTCAGCCTGCTTCTCTGGCGTTGCATACGCTCTTCTTGTCATATAGCCTCCAACAAACTATTCTTCTTAACATTAAGATATCATGAGGCAAGTGCCTATGTCAACATTTTTACTCTATACAAGAAATAATAATTTAAATTTCATTATCACTCCTCTTCAGCTGTATCATAGCTAAGATTATCAGCTATATCACTATCATCATTTTGTTCTCTATATTCTTTTTCTAGCTTTTCAGCCTTTACCGGGTCAAATGAAAACGGTATCAGGTTACATTCATCATCATACCGGTATATTCCTGTCACTTTTTCGATTATTGTAGTATCTTGGAAATAATCATCATTTTTTCTCACAATAAAAGTTTCAAAATAGTCCAAAACCTCTCCTTTAGCAATTCCAAGCTGAAGATACTGATTATCAACACTTTGCAGTATTAAGTGATGGCTTTTTAGTTTAGTATGAGGATTAGTCATTTCAACTATTTCAGCTTTGTCTATGTTATACATAAACTCCTTGAAGTAATATATCCTGCTTTTTAACATTGTCTAATTGCTCTGGGTTATTTTTCATTTATTTTTTTCATATATTTCCTCATCTGAATAGTCTTTATATAATATTTCCCTTAACAATTCCCTGCCTTTAATTTTTCTAAAATCACTATGTATATAATGCACTCCCAATAAATGTAACAGTTGCGTTTTCAGAAATAACATGCTTAAATTCAAATTTTCAGATTTTATTTCAATTTCTGAACTGTTAAGTCTCCCAAACATTTTTAATATTTCTTGAACCTTTTTCATAAGTTAAGCTTCTCCTTTTTACAAGATTAAAGGGAGTCCTGATTATTCATCAAAACTCCCTTTAAAGGTTTTAGCGTATTCCTGAGTTATACCACCCCCACCTACGCTTGGGTCTGCCATAACCTAAGTGGCAACACTTTTCGCTAGGTGCAATATTTCTAACCCCTTGCACAGGGACGAGGTAAGTGTTACCCCTGAGCTTATTCCTCAACCACATTATACTGCTTAGATATGGCATTTTTGTGTCATTACCACATCTTGAGCATTATTTACCTGGTTGTATATGCCAGTCGTCCCATAAGGCCCCTTTACAGGTTATTTCACCCACAAGATTAGTCTTTAATTCCCCTGCTGGTGTCCAACAATCATTTACTTCTGCATATATGTCATATACTCCATCAGGATACCAGATTGGAAGGAAATGAAACCTTCCGTCTGATGTCCCCTTATAGCCAGTGTAGCTGTAATTGTTCTTAGGAAGGGTAAATTTATCAGTCAGCTCCTGAAATCCGTTCGTCTGCTCAATCCTGTCTCCCCATCTCCAGTACTTTTTATAATTAAACTCAGGAAAGAAATATCTTGAAGTCTGAAATCCTGTAACAGCTCCTATCCCATTTCCCTTTATCTTCATCGAAATATCTGCACCTATTCCATATCCGCTTTTTTTACATAGTTTTTTTATCAGGATTTGCCCTTGAAGCAGTACTTGCCGGGTGTACATCCATGCTGCTTTCTTCTAGTTTTACTGAAAACTTCTTTGGTTCTGCTGGCATCCTTCCGTTTACTATATATGCCACACTGCTTCCATTCGGGGCATAAGATGTTTTATACTTATGCCTGCCAAAGCTGTAATAGGCATCATTGTCATATTCAGGGTAGTAACTTACTCCGGTTATATTTCCTTTGGCATCCCTATGCACTGTGCTTTTCCATCCTATAAAATCACCGTTGGGATGATATGCAGTCTCCCAAACACTCCATGACTGTTCTTCTTTCCTTTCAGTATCAGTTATCTTTGATTCTGAGGGCCTGAAATTCATGTCGAAGTCAGCAAGGGCTAAGGGCTTCTGATCATCCGCTTTAGGATTAAGCGGTTCCCACAGGGGTTTTTTCTCAATATCTGCCATTATTGTCTTTGTCTCGCTTTTCCCCGAATGTGTGGCTGTTGCCGTAATCTCCATATCTACAGGCTCTTTGGGTGTATGCCACCTTACCCACACGAGCTGGTTCCTTCCTTTTGGCACATATACATCTCCTGAATTAATCCTTCCCACTCCCGGAATGTCAAAGTTTACTCTGATTGGATTATCAGGGGTTGCGTCATTGCCTGCTGTTACTATTACTGAGGTATATACATCAGTATCCACCCTGTATGTATAATCAGGCACCCTAAGTTTAGGCGGAATCTTCTTTTCTCCGCCTTTTCCCTCAAGCATTCCACACCCATCTGTGTGGCTATTTCTGCATTTGTAAAAACCCTGACACCGCCCTTGTAAGGTTCGATTCCATATCTGTCTTTCTTAAGATAGGCAGCAAGGGGAATTGCCTTGTGTGAGAATGAAACATGTCCGTTATATATGGTGCTTTTGCCCTTCATCCTTGCTTCAGCATCATACAGGGCTATTTCTGTAGATGTGAGTGCATAGTACCTGCCATCTAAGTGAAAGTAGTATATAGGCTCAAATACCAAGGTGTTTTCCTTACTCTTTATTTTCTCCAGGGTAATACCTCCTCCCATGTCCTTTGCCACCCTTGTAAGGAAGGTATCACTGCTTAGATACTTTCTTTTTATATCTTTTAAGCTGGTTTTTTGTGATTTACCAACACTGATTACATTCCAAAGGTCACTTCCCCGCAAATAAGCATACCCCCTATCTTTAGAGGCATAAGGCTGTTTATGGTCAACTGCAAATTTCTTATTTCTAAGGTATATGTATTCTAGCTTATTATCTCCTCCAGTATGCCACACTTCCTTATTTTTAAAATCATTTAACTTAAAATAGTCAATGCTTCTTGCTACCCTTACTCCCGTTTTACGGTTTACCACAGTAAACCTTATACCATAATCTCCAGCCTTCCACCAAGTTCCTTTTTTACCACCTCTACCCATGTCTTGAGAAGACTGAGAGCCAAGATTTATGTCTGTTGCCCTTACCTGAGCAGTAAATCCAAGCATAATCAGGGTTACTGAAAAAAGAAATATGAATGACCTTATCAGCTTTCTTATCTTCATTTATACACTTACTCCATTTCTTCATGAAAAAAGAGAATGGAATTTATCCATTCTCTAATGTTTACATATTTACATCTAACTATTCAAAATCCATTCCTGCATCATCTTCAGGTGAGCCATCGCCGACAGCACCAAAACTTGTCTGGCTTTCGCCATTATTAAAATACCCATCTTTCACCATTTTCTCAACTTCTTCAACTGTAAGTCCATGCTCTTTAGCATATCTCTTATTTGAAGCTTCTTCACTATTATCTATAAGTTTACCGTTTTCATCCTTAAGACAGGAATTTATTATGTCGTTCCAGTCAGCTTTTGCTGTTGTATCCTTAACAACCTTTCCATTCTTATCCTTTACGACTGCCTTATCAACCTTAGCTGTATTACCCTGTGCCTGCTCCTCATAGCTGTCAGGTACAGTCTTTTTGGTTGCTGTCAGCTTTTTCTTCTTATTTTTATTATTCTTAGCCTCATAAACCTTCTTTTCATCATCGCTAAGGGTGGCTGTATATCTGTCATCCTCACTTACCTTCTTAGTGCCATTATTAAAAAGTCCTGAGTAGTCTATACCATCAACTACATACTCTTTATTCTTCTTTGCCTTGGCTTTTGCTTTCTTCTTTTTCTTTTCAACAGCCTTCTTCTTTTGCTATCTTCTCTTTAAGTTCGGCTTTCTTTTACCTTATAACTCTTGCCAGGCTTAATGGCTATATCTGATTTTTGTATTGCTATGGTTTCCAGCTTAGCCTCTTGCTGGAACTGTTCTGCATTTTTATCAACCTGTTCTTTTTTCTCTAGCTCTTCAGCCATAACATTACTCTTATTTTTCATTACGATAGGTCCAATATGATGAACCTGCAAGCAATATCCCAAATGTAGCAGCTATAATAACACTTCCTATTATGATATTCTTTTTATTCATAACAGCCTTCCTTTCCTGTCATATTTAATATGACAACCCCAACTTCTTATGTCTACATTTTCATAGTAATTATACCATAAATGCCTTAAAATATCAACATTATAGCATTCTTAGATTTTTATGTGGTTTCAGTTATTTTTTATGCCTAGTTTCTTGATTTTCCTTTTTCTATCGCCTGCTCTACCAGGTTTTTTTATCAATAAGTGCATACTTCCTGTCTTTTTTGCAAGTCAAAACTAGGTTTTTATCTCATATTTCTTTAAAAAAATCAACAATGTTATCGGATATGCCATTGTCTAATAAAAGATAACTCACTGAATCAGAATTAATAAGGTTATCAAGATTTATACCATACTTACAGGCATATTTAACAAACTCATTTAATTTTATATATCCTGTCTTGCGATTTGGGGCACTCTGCTCATCAATTAAACCGTTATCGATATCTTCTATGAAATCAGGAAGTCTCTTTTTCATAATTTTCTTTGCAAGAGAGGCAATTATATGCTCTTCCCTAAATTTTCTTTTTTCTAATAGCTTTTTTCGTTCAACATCAAGTACTTCCGATTTCAAAAGAAGAGGCATCATTTTTCCGGTTCGTCTTTCAGCTATGTACTTAAAAGGCTTGTAAGTGCCATTTTTTATTAGCCTGTGAACATTCTGCCTTGTTACTCCAAGCATGCTGGCGGTCTCAGGAACTGTAAGCACTTCCTCTGAAAGCTCTTCCTTCTTATCCTTATAATCCATTATAATACCATCCGTTTCCATTTTTTATATATACCTGGGCAAAGCTGCTTAGTTCATCAATATTATATTCAAAAATCTTTCTGCACACAAGTCCCTGTATATCATTAATCCCTCCTTTATTCTTTCAAAATCTATGTCCATACGCTCTTCAATTGTATTATCAGAACGTGCATATAGTTCAAGATAATATCATAGCCTAAAATCATTTCATCATTCTTCATTTTTTATCCTTTCCCTTTTTTCCTTTGTCTTTTCCGTCTTTCTTTTTGCTTTTATCTTTTTTATTATTAGACTTACTATCTTTTTTATTATCCTTTCCATCTTTCTCTTTCTTAACTTCTTCCTGCTTATTTATCGAATCTTCGCTTGTTGTGGTTTTTATTTCTACATCGTCTACAAGTGCTTTAGGCCTGCCAAATCCATAGAAATGCTCCATTGCCCAGCTTGTATTGGAATTACTTACCACAACTCCTAAGCTTGAATTAGCTTCTATGAATTTGTTGTTTCCAAGATATATCCCCACATAGCTTGCCCCAATGAGCGCTTGTGTTCCTTGAAAAAATATCAAATCACCTGGTCTTTCCTCTCCTCTTTTTACGGGCTCTATATCATTTGACCAAAGTGTCCTACAGTTAGGTCTTGAATATACTTGCTGCACTTTGCTGTTTCTCAAACAATAAGCAACAAAACCGGAACAATCAAAACTGTTTGGTCCGTTAGTCCCCCACACATACGGTTTCCCAAGATGCTTATAAGATTCCGCTATGAGCTTATTAGCTAGTACTGTATTGCTGCCAAAAGCTCATTAGCAGTTTTTCATCTAAAACAGTTAAAGGAACCGGATAAACCTCTGTATTCTTTTTGGACTTCAGAATTTTTTTGAAATTTTTCTACAGTTTTTATCTCGTCATCAGAAAAAAATAAATCCGTAATGCATCAATTGGATTCTCAACCAGGTACTGCAAAAATGCAGCCACAAGTAATATAAATCCCAGTACTATGCCTGCAGCTACTAACAACCCACTGTTTCCATCTTTGTCTTTGCCGGTAACTTTGTCTACAGCGACTTTCTTAGCAATAGTAAGGAGAACTTTACCTAATGCTGCCATATATTATTCCTTTCCTGCTCATTAAATTAATAATCATTAGTTTCAGCATTCTCAATATTTTTCTTTCCATCTGCATTTTCAACAGTATCAACTGCAACATTTACTGATAGCTTCTTTTCACCTGTTTTTGAAGCATAACTGTCTATATGCACTGCCCCACTTATCAGTATCCTTTGGCCTTTCTTAAGATAACCTGTTACAAATTCTGCACTTTGCCCCAAATGCCGTACAGTTAAAAAAAGTCTGTAGCAGCTTCTGATCCATTCTTTTTGTTTCTGTCAACTGCTATTGAAAAAAATTACAATATTTTTATACCATTACCCTCTTTAATCTCCGTATCAGCTGTAATTCTTCCCATAAGTATTATTCTATTCATATTCTCCTCAATCTACCATCTTGTCCGCCAGGTTGCTTTTACTTTTTACCTCAAGCTCCAGGCTTGTGATTTCCTTTCCCATAAAGTATGTAGGGAACACTTACCTTCACTTTGCCATCAACACGATATTTACCGTCTATATCAGTTCCTTCCTGCCTTATTTCTGCTTGAAAATCGCTCAATGAATATTCACTCTTGCTGTCATTTTGTGACCCTGGATACTTTTCGCTTTCCAAAAACTTTGTTAATCCCAAAAAGTCCCTACAAGCTCATCTTCAATTTCTCCATAATCTGTGGCATCAAAATAAATAGGAGCTTCATCTATTCCATATTCACCTTCATTTCCGCCATTAAATCCGCCTCCGTAGGCCTCTTCTTCTCTTACATTCTCATATATTTCGTCATAATTGTTTACAGCTACAGTTGTTAGGGCTCTTTCGTAAGCTGTATCCACTGTCTTTAATATATGACTTATGCGGCTGTATTCAAGGTAAACTGCCATTATTAGCATTATTGCCAGCAACACCCACATCATTGTAATATAAACACCCCCATAATTTTCCTGTAACTTATTTACTACCCTGTCAATTTCATTTTTAACATAATCCGTTATCTTTTTTATCACTTATGATACACCTCACTTCTTGACAATGCACTTGCTGAAATGGGTACTGAAAAAGGAACTCCAATTATATTTACACTGTATTCATCATTTACCTTTACAGAAACAAGTGAATTAAGCTGTATTTCCTTATCCCTGTAAAACTCACATTCACTAAAATCTTCTGTAGCTGTTGACAGGCCTTCCGTGGTCTTGTATAGATTCATTCCATCTATTACCTTGTCATTTATTCCACCTTCAAGAGCTATCATTCTTGCTGTGTAGCTTGCATACTCATTTAAAAGCCTTTATTTTTTTACAAAAACAGGGAAAAAAATCTACTACAATTGCTAAAAAGCATAGCAATCACTAATATTGCGAAAGTAAGTTCAATGTAAGTTCCTCCTTTGTTATCCCTTTTTTAGATTAATGAGTTTTTGTTTGTCATATACAGGTTCCTTTCTAAAATGGTTTATCAAGCCCCATAACATACATAAGCATTATTACTACATAGTTCATAACCATTACAACCAGGATAATAAGCTGGTATTTACCTACTTTACCTGGCTGCATTGAAGCTATATCATTTAATCTTTGAAGTTCTAATTGGTCAAGGTCTCTTGATAGAATCTCAAAATAAGTCACGGTATCATCACCCCTTACAGTTCCAATCAAACCTCTTACAATTTCTGACATTTTGTCTATGCCAAGCTTCACTTCAAACCTTGTAAGGGCTGCGACATAATTGCTTGAATTCATATCTGCAACAAGGATTTTTAATTCTTCTCTTAATGCCTTATTTGCTCCTGGCATATATCTGCCAATGATGCCAAGTACATCGTGAGTTGCTTTTACTTCCTGTCCAATAACAGAGCAGAATCTTGGAAGTTCATATTCTATCTCCCTTTTTTTATTAAGGTAATTTTTATTTAATGAGCTTTCAGTTACATAATATGAAAATGCTGAAACTACTGCAAAGCCAAATGTTGCCATTGGAAATACCGGCAGCATAACTATTCCCGGAATGAACATAATAACTGACTTTATAATGTTTTCCGCTATAAATATTTTAGGTTCCTTTGACATCCCGCTTTCGCTATATCTTAACATATCTTTTAACTTTGCCTGTCTCATGTCATCAAGTTTTATATACCCGGACAATTTTATTGCCAAGTCATCGATAAGCCTTGATATCCCGCTTTCTTTTTCTTTTATGCCAACAATCTTAGCTGCTGTCTTATACGCTTTACCTGAAGCTCTGCCGGTAATAAAAAGCAACAATCTGTATATGCCGGTCATTATTAATAATACTGATACTAACTCTAACAGATAGACTGAATACACTTATTCTACCTCCTATAAGTAATTGGTTTTGTAAGGCTTAATACCCTAAATGTCACAAATACTATAATACCGATTGAAATTGCAACCATTATGTGGCCAGCAGTAGTATCTGTTACTATCCTATACCACTCTTTATTTAACAAATAGAATGCCGGCAGATTAACCAAATATATAGTTATCATCATAAAAAACTCTTTTACTGGTGCATAAATTAATCCATCCAGCCTTGCAGTAACGATTCTAATATTGGAAAGTTTCTTTACAATCCCGTACAGTGTTGACTTTAATGTAATGTCATTTTTGGCACTGAATAAGTGTATTACAATACTCTACAAATACCGGTTCTGAAATCTTTTCCTCTAAGAGTGGCAAGATTGCTTTTTTTATGTCCGGATTGATGTAATTACATTCATTCAAAAAAACTCTGAAATATACCCTTGACTGGCTCGTTTATATAATTAATATTTTTCCTCTACTTCAAGTATTATATTTTCACTCCTTATATAACTGTTTGTAATGATTGAAAGTGCAGTTTCAAGCTCTTCACTAATTTTTACGTTCAAGCCTGTTCGTGCTGAATTTTACAAACATAAACGGTGCCACTATAACAGATATGGAAAGAGGAATTGCAAGGTACGGATTTCCAATTGCCAAACAAAATACAACCGAACCAAGGCTGCCCGCTACTGACGCAAAAACAGATTAATTCAAACTTTTTCATACTTGTTGGTAAGTATCAATAGCTTTTTCGTATCATTAATCAGTTTTAATAAATTTGTTTTTCCTTCTTTTTCCCTTTTGCTATAAGTATTTTTCCTTTTTAATGTGTACTCCTGCTTTGCAAATACCTCAGTTATTTCTTTTCTTACATCCGCTATGTGTATATTAAATAGTCTAAACAGTCCATAAGTTATAAGGAAAAATACCGCAAGTTCTATTATAACCGTCATAATCCCTCCTTATTTCCGTCTATATGAGCTTATCTAACAACTCTTTTGTAATATTTTTATTTATAAGCCTTTCTTTAAGCTGCTTACTTATACCCTCCACTCTATCATATTTGCCCTTTATCACCATCTTATCATCTATCATCTCATTGCTCTCCACTACATGCCTATAGAGTGTTTTAATTTGATACTTTTCCGCATCATCAAGATAACATTCGGTAATTTCCTTTATTCTCCTCACATTATCATCATCTTTTTTTGGATAAATACAACTATTGGGAATGCTTCCTTCACAAGTTCCAATAACTCTTTTTCATCCATTGATACTGCTTTTTTACAAAGACTTACCATTCGTTTGTATGTGGCTCTACAGGAGCCTGCATGTGTGGTTGTAAGGACTGAATGCCCTGTTCTGCTTGCTTCCTGTGCCGCATTAGCTTCCTTGCCTTTCATTTCCGATACAACTATCACATCCGGGTTCATAGTTAATGCCGTTTCAAAGAAGATTATCCTGGTCTACACTCTGTTTGTCATCTCCGCTTTTTTCTTGTATGTGTGTGAATTACATTGTTTATGACCTTACCGTTGTCATCTCTTTTTGTAAGGTCAAACTCTCTTACGTCTTCTTCTATGCAAAAAATTCTTCTATTATTATCAATATTGCTGGAAAGATACATAAGCAGAGTTGTTTTTCCACTTCCCGTTTCCCCTGTGATACAGATTGATACACCATATCTTGTGAGAATTGACAATGTTTCAAGCATTTCTTCCGTAGCTGTTCCTCTTGTAATAAAATCAGTTCCCTTAAATTGTTTAGGATTTATGATACGTAATGAAGCACTAACACCAGCCCCCTTATCAATTACTCCCTCTCCTAAAACAGTAAGTCTTATTCGGCTGCGTAAATGTCCACGCACAATTGGTCTTGACTGGTCTAGAATCAGGGTACTTTCCTGCTTTAACATTCTTTTTATAACATCAAGTGCATGTTCCGGGCTTCTAAAAGTTTCAGGGTAACTAATGATTTCACCATTGTCATAGTGTACTTTTATATCGTCCCACCTGTTTATATTGATTTCTTCGATGTCCGTCCTGTGTATGTCAAGAAGTGGAGTAAGGATAGAAAGTTCCGCCATTTCTTGATACAGCTTCTCAACAAGCCCTGTTAAGCTGTATCCCTCGACTTTTATCTTTTCATTTTTAATATACCTGGTTATTATGTTATTAAGCTGTTCTTTAATTACCTTATCTTTATTATTGCCGCCTAATAATTCAGCAAAATTAGTACTTATGTGATTCTGAAGCGTGTTAAACAGTGCTTCAAAATCCATAACCTTTAAATCGTTTTCATACTGCCTATATTGTTCTCTAGTATCTGTATTAGCAGCAATATTTGTAAATTTCTCATAAAGATACAGGTATTTTTCATCATTCGTCATACCTTCCATCAGACTCCTCCTCTTTGTGTTTAAATATTTCTATTTTTCTTTTTTTATTTTCCCTAACAGCCTTCTCTTTTTCTTTCTTGATAGTTTCTTTCCTGATAGGTTTCTTAGCTTTTAATTCTTTCTTTTTACCGGATAGTTTGATTTCGCTGCATATATTTTTCAGCAATAATTTTTTAACTGTATCCTCATATTTTTGAGCCAGCATTATGCATAGGCTGTCCTTCAAGATATGCCTGGTATATTTTCTCATCATAGAGATAACCTATATAATATGTTTTTCATAACTTTTTCATATACCTCAGCAGCTTCTGCTGGCATTATATCTGACAGTACACAGATGTGGCTGCCCAGGTTAAATCTGCTGTCTGATATCATTGGTAAATTTGCGGCAAAATAAAGCCATGCCTTACCAGATGAACCCATCAGCCTTATTACCCTATCTGACATCTCAAGAGCCGTAAGTGTTATTACCCCGCCGTTGAGGTCCGAAGAGCAGTCTACTATTATATATTCAAAAATGATAAAAAGTCTGAGACAAAAGCGTTTACAATATTATATTTAGTAAACACTGGATATGAATATATGTTTTTCACCTGGGCTATAGGTGAGATATGCAAGATTGTCTTTCTCTGTTGCCATCATATATTTAAGCATTTCATCATCATCTAAATCCATCTGCCACAAATTACCCATTGAAACCATTTCTCTTTCATCAGGATAAAAGCAAGGTGTATCATTGCTCTGAAGCCCGGCATATATAATTAGTGTCCGCTTTCCACTATCAGCAAGAATCCTGCCCATAACTGTTGAAAAAAGTGATTTTCCTGAGTCTATATTGCCCCACACACTTATTAACATTATGTGTTTTCCCTCCACTTCTTATTTTTTACTCGTTTCCTTCTTATTCTTTTTTTTCAGCATCTTCCATATCTTTATTACGGCTTTCTTTATTACCGTTGCCCTCTTCATCCTCTTTACTGACAGCCTCATCACTACCAGGTTCGGTTTCCTCTTCCATCTCCTTAAAGATTCTATCCTGTTCATCAAGCAGTTTTTTCTTTAGAGTCTCGTTATTTCTGCATTTAAGAGCCACATGTATTCCTCTTTGATTTTCAAAGGACGCAAGAAGTTCTGCCTGCATACTATTTACAAGCAATGTTATAGTTGCGAGTTTTCCTTTTTCCTTTTCATCTTCATTTTTTACTTTATTGCCCTTATTCTCTTTATCTTCGCCATCTTCTTCTGTTGTGCTTAATACTTCTACATGTATAGCTCTCTAGGTATCTCAGTTATTGCCTCGTCCCTTCTCCTCTTTTTAGTTATAATTGTTACTATATCACCTTTAACAATTTAGATGAAAGGCCTGCAACATAAGACTGAACAGTTATTGATATCGCATATTTATCCGCCGGTATATCATTCAAATATGTATCTTCCTCTATAGGTTTTATCCGAAAAAGCCTTCTGCGGTTATATAACTTCCCCTGTAAAAATCTGTTTTGGCATATTTACCATTTATTACATCCATATCCTTTATTACATCAGTGCTTAGCCCGTAAGCACCAACGGAAACAGTCTCCAGCTTATCCGCTGTAATTAGCTCACCCTCGCTTATTTTCTCTTTTACCCGCACTACCTCTTCCTGCTTTTCAAGTATGCCCCCATAAAGCGGAGTAAGTACAAACGCAGTAAGAAGTCCTAATATAATAGATACTATTCCAATCAAAGCATGGTTTTTTGATTTTTTCATTCTTTCCTCCAATATGTCTATATCACAAATTTAGTTATTATAAGTGTTAATATGCCTGCCATTGATATAAAAGGAACCATCGCTATTCCTTTTTTTAGTTCATCAGCTCTTTTTGCAGCTTTCTTTACCGCTGCAAAAATAAGCATACCTAGAAACATAAGCAGAAACCATAAAACAAGAACATAAGCTCCTTCTCCGGGTACAAGTAACAGCATATTACAAAAAATATACTTAATATCACCGCCGCCCATTGCATTGAAGACTATTGCACATGCTGTAATCAAAATCGAAATCGCCATTATTATTGCAAAGTTTATAATTTGATTATTAAGCCAACTCATTATTTCAATTTTATCATCTTCAATTATTATTCTTGCTATGTTGGATACTGACAAAAAAATCAGACTGATGTAGCTTTTATTCTGCACCAGCCTGAATCTAATATCATATATTGATGCCTTTATTGATATAACAACATTAAACATCAATATGAATAACTCCAATGGGGTTACTCCTACATCACCCATTTTTCCCCCTTATAAGGGTAGTACTTCTTCGCCCAGTTAAATCTAAGCATTATCATTAGATAACCAATAACTGACAAATTACACTTATCTTTTACTACCAGCATTACTGTAGCTATTGGTATTAAAACAATGCTAAGAGAGCTTATGAGGACGTGCCCAAGTACTACTCTTGTAAAAAAGGCAATTGCAGCAGCAAATGGAAGCGATATTAAAGTATATTTAAACTCGCTAAATCCAAATCCCTCAAAAAACTCTCTCCTGTTCTTAATCCCATACGGGATATAAACCATTTCTTCTTTACTATTATTTTCTTCCATATTTTAACCTCAACTTATATATGATAAAATGGTTGCAGTAATACCTGTGAGCGTATTAGCTAATATTACAAAAATTATAAGATTCTTCATTTTCTTTTTGTATGGTGCCCTGTCTTCTTCGGCATGTACATTGTGTATCAATATAAGAATCGCTCTTAACGCAGCACCTGAATTTATCATTATCAGTATTGCTGCTGTAAGCTTACCTACTATGCCGGAATCATCTACTGACATTTGACCGCCCTCCTATCATTTCTTAAATATACTTTTCAATGAACTTACCAAGTGCGCACCACTGCCAGCCTTACTAATAAGGCCTCCATTCCCTGCACTTACCACAAGCAGTTCGGACAGGAATGACGGAAGTTTAATCGCTGTAAGCTGAATCGCAATTGCAAATATGAAGTTCTTTAGCCCGTTTATTGGTATCGGTAACGAAAAAATACAGAAAAAAATCTGCAACATAGGCGTTACCATTACCTGTGCAAGCTTCTTTATATATGCCCTCCAGGCAACTGAGTCAGCATTCAACATGTCAAGCGCTGCAAGCGGAACTCAATTTTCAGGATAAACAGTTCAATTCCCCTTCCAAAAACTGTATTACAAGCCTGATTGAATTTATTATTATGACTATTATAAATATAGTAAACATCATCCTGTTATTATCATTAGAAGGTTTACAAACCCTGAAAAGAAATCCTTACCTGTTACATTACCTGTTATGGATTCTAAGAGTTTGTTGAAAATCTTTGTTGCAACTTCCACTCCATAGCCATACACTGAGGCTGAACCATACTATTACTACAGTCATTTTTGATAAATGATGCAGAAATACTACAGGGTCCAAATCGCTGTCACCATCATTCCATAAGATATATATTTCAAAACCCTTTTTTAAAAATAACATTATTGCTATCCCCAGTGAAAGAGCAGCCATATAAGTATACAGCTTGTCAAATGAAAATGATGGTGCTGCGGATTTTATAGCTTTATCAAAATTAAGATAATAGCTGAAAGTATCTTCACCAAGATCTGTCATAGCTCCCAGAGTCTTTCGGACTATCCACAAAGAAATCTTCGATTATTTTTATCCATATTCTATTCTTTCTTAAAACTTAGCTGAGACTAAATATTTCAGTTATCTTATCTTTAAGACCTTTCAAAATCTCAGTCTTAAATAAGGCGATAAGAGCACCAATAAATATTAGCCAATCACTACAGCCCCTATATATTTTATGGCCTCTTCCACCCAGTTGCCACTGTTATCCTTCAATTTATTTTTAGCTGTTTCCACAAAGGAATCAGCCTTAACTGCAATGCCTGACATTATTTTATTTATAAAGTTATTCATAGTATTCTTCCTCCCTTTATTATTGAAAATAAGATAAAATCGTTTGAAATATACCTCCAACAGTAACAATTCCTACTGCTGAAATAAGAGATATTGCAAGCCTGTTTTTCCACATTTTCTGGTCTTGTTCATCTGCATTTGCTTTTCTTATAAAGAAATAAATTGCAGCTAAAACACAAATGGTCCCCCCTAATGTTTGGAATACAGTTGTAGCATCCTTTAGAAGCTTTTTACTTCCCGATACAACTTTGTCATTTTCAAGACTTCCTCCACCACCGCCTTCTTTTTTAACAGTTTCTTTTTTATTACCTTTATCTCCGGCATAACTGCTTACAGTAAACGCCGAACTTGCTGCCAAAATTACCACAAGCATCAGAACTGCTCTGATTATAAACCTCTTAAATTGAAAATCCTGTACGGATAAGCTATACATATCCTTGTCCTCCTAACATAATATTACTAATTGTCTCATCTTTAATATTCCAGTACTCCTGCCTGTTAGGCAGGCGTTCTTTTCTAATGCTTTGCCTATAATATCTTACTTTTCTGTCTCTTTCCTTTGAACCCATGTTCAAAAGCTTTACATACTGCCATTTTGAAAAATCATCCGATTTCATTACAGCAGGATTTATTTTACTGAACATGAGCAAATACGGAGAACTAAACAGAGCCAGTTCATTTTTACCTGCAAAGGTTTCTTCCACTTAACTGCTTGCTAAAAAGAAGGTTTGCATTCTTATTTACTTCAGTTGAGCCTGACAATGAATATGAAGATACCGTATATTGCGACAGCTTAGCTGATAACAATTCCAGCGTTTCCTTGTTCCCGGTTCTTAGATATATCCATATTTGGCAGTTTCCATAAATTGTATCAGCTCCCTCTTTTTCATATATTCTAATTAACTGAGAAAGGTCTTGAAGGAATAAATTAAATCTCACCCCTTTTTCCTCGTGAAACCGTAATCATTTGCAGAAAATTAGGAATTGCAGGAAAGTTTCCAAATTCATCAAGAAGATAATTACATCTTATCTTTAGCCTTCCTCCAACAAGGTCAGCCATCTTTGACAATGCTTGATATTGCAATCCCACATACAGGGGCAACAATTTGATTATATGTGTCACGGTCTTCTGGAAGAATGATAAATACAGCCATCTTTTTAGTTGCAAGATGTTTAAGTTCAAATTCACTTTGACTCGTCATATCTGCTAATCGCTGTGATGTAAATAATTTTTAATGTAGTTAGAGCAGATGTATAAAAACTTCCTCTCGTTCTGCTTGGTGCTATCTCACCAATAGCAAAGAGTCCTTTTGCAGGATGATATTCATCAAGTTTTTTTGAATATTCATTGACAGGAAGCACCATTTCTTTTCCTATCTGAATAGGCTTACACATTTCAGCTAAGAAATTATAGACATTGGCAAAATTTTGATATTCCGGCCTGTGTTTATTATCATAAACTACGAGACATTATGGCTCCAACAATTATAGAAGCCTCACCATTCTGCCATATTGGCTCACCTTTTACTTCCCCTACAAGCTGTGAAGTTATATCCCATATAAGCTCTACAGCACCGTCAATATCGTCCTTATTAACAGCATCTATTACCGGCAGGAAATTAAACCTCGTGCTTTTTGAGGTTCTTAAAATCAAGGTATACCACTTCATATCCAATACTTCTCAAAAATTCAGCTGTAAAATCACTAAGTTCACCCTTTATGTCCGTAACTACCATGTTTTCTCCAGCCAGCCCAAGATTTACAATACTTTGCAGAACCATAGTTCCTAGTCTTTCCGCTTCCGGTTTCTCCTATAGTTAAAGTATGTAAATCATCATTTTACAGATAATATCCTCTCCTTTCCATTTGATAAATTTTCTTTTTCCCAGTACCAGTCCGCCCTTATTAAATAGCTGCACCACCTCCTTTGGTTCTTTTTATATCGTAAGCAGCTTTATGTCTTTTAATTGATGTATCTGTACTGCTGCTAACCTGTCTATCATTATCAGACAGTTTAAGCTGATTTCTCTTAACCGTCTCATAAGCTCTTCAGAGTATTTCATCATCTTGCAATTCCTTCAATATTGTCTATGTCCTGCATAAGAGCTTTCCTAATTTCCTCCATCTGATTCCTTGTAGCCTTGGATTAAGCATATATTTTTCTATTAGCCTTTTTGTTTTGTGTTTTGTCACTCTTATATACTAACCTTATTTGTTTCAGCTTATCTGCACCATATGTATTAGAGAGCGAAAAAGCTGTATGTAGTACCAGATATTCCATCTTCAATCGCATACCTTATTTCTCTTAGCTGGTCTATGCTCTCATATCGCCTTTTTACCATATATTCATATATCAAATTTCTTTTCAATATGTTGCTAACCTTATTTACCGCAATAACTACTTCATTAAATTCAGGGCTGCGTAAGTTTTGCATAGTATTCATCAAATTCAATATCCTTTATCTCACTTTGTTTCAGGTCATTAATTGATAAATTAGACTTAAGGATATGTCTAATATCTTTCCTATTGCCCCAAAACCTCTATTATTTCTTCAATATTCTTATATTTACATCTACTTCCTTTCTAATAAAGTTCCGACACTTTTGCTCCTGATCATCATAAGTTTATCTAGTTCTTCAGCTGATATTTTAGAAAGTTCTGCGTCTTCAGCCTCATTCATTTTATATACCTGGCAAAACTCATCATCATAATCAGACAATTTAGAAATCTACATAATCCAAAAATTCTTCAACTTCCTTTTCTGTAACAAATCTAGCACTTCAAATTGTCCTTGGCCCCTGCAGGAACAGGAATGCAATTTTGTCCGTAACGTATCAAATCACTAACATATTGTTTATCACCTATAATCCATACATAAACAGCTATTGCTATTGCTAAAGGCTTCGCTATACAGCCATATTTTTCATATGCTTAAATTCCATTAAATGAAACATCATAGATTTGAGGGTTTGGTATTTTTATGATTTGAAAGCCCTGTAAATAAAGGGAACATCACATAGTTACAAGACTAATAAGCAAAAATACTAAAATGGAGTATATATTCTCACTTTTGCCTGCCTTACCTCTAACTATTTTAGCTTCATCATTTTACCATCCTTTTAAGTTTATATTGCTTATCCCCATACTATTTCAACTTATGTCTACATATGTTGATTTTTGTATTTCTATCATTTCATACCCATCACTGAGTATTTCCTCATATAACTCTTCATAGACCGCATTTTTCTTCAACTAGTTTTTCAGATGTTCATTTACATCCTTACCTCTAAATATAAAGCATGCTCTCAGCATAAAGTTACTTTCATATTTGTTTACAAATTTGTTTCTTGCTGCTTCTCCTGCCTCATCATTATCAAGAGTAAATTCTATGCTTTTGATATGTAAATTTTCTTCGAGCATTCTATGCAGAGCCTTTTCTCCTACACCTCCAAGTGATAACAAATTATCAGGATTTAAGAGATATCCCTCTTCAGCTTCTTGCTTCAAAGTCATATAGCTCATAAGGTCTATTGCAGATTCAAATACAACTAACTTATTGCTGCCTGGATTAGTGACCTTAAAAGCCAAATGATTTATCACTATTTTTAGCCCTCAGCTTCAGGGTTTATTTTCAGCCGTTCCCCGTATCATTGCATATTTTATTGCACCATTCTTTGCCTTGCCTATGAATACCATCCCACCTTTGTCATTTTCATAAAGCTCACCTCTTTTAACAAAATAATCAACTATTCGTTTTCCTATATTTCTTGTTTTAATGAGATATGCATATAACCTTCTAAATTGAACTGCTTTTTGTGGAAGCTCTATTTCTCCTTTTAATTCTTCTTCATATCTATATTTTTGTTATTATACCTTTCTTTATAATTCTTTACTGCATTATCATAGCTTACTGTATTCACAAAATTATCTAATAGGTATTTAATACTGTCTTTCCATGTCTTTCCCTCAACATCAATTAAAAACTGTATTACACCTCCTCCACTTGAGCTACTAAAACAATGCCATTTGTTTTTCTCTGAATTAAAGAACAATCCACCATATCCTTCTATTTTGTACTCATTTAGCCCAACTTTTTAGGTTGATAACCTAGATTTTCAACAAGCTCCTTTAATCTTACAGAGCCAGCTGCATTGATTTCTTCATTACTAAACATCTTTTCACCCCCAACATTATCTTTCGATTCCTTTAGTTTTTCGATTCCTCTTTATAAAACATCTTAGCCATCTGCCTTTGAGAGTGTTCTACAGGGCTGCTATCATTTTTCACCTCATCCTTTTTCAAGTAATTTTTCTATATTACTTAAGGCATATAGATATTGTCTATTATCATTGAGCTTCTCTGTATCTTTAACACGCTTTTTCATTGTTACCCATTATATCTTGATTAGTTTTTATTAGCAGTTTCTTTAGAGATTTTTCTTGCAAAATATTTTTGCAGCTCCTCCTTTGTAAAATGGAGTAAATCCTCTTTTAGGGAATCTAACTTATCACTATTTATCTTCTTTTCATTAAATATGTATGTTATATCCCTTCTTGACTCTGAAAAGTCTAACATTAACCCTCATTTTCTTTAAGTAACTTTATAAATTCCTCCATTGATGAGGATGACCTCTTTAGCCTCCTTACATATATGAAATACTTCTTTCCATCCAACACTCTTTTTCTGCTTGATATTCAGCATTTTTCAACATGTTTGCTCTCTCTTTTTGTTCTATCATTTATTATGCTGATGCCATAACTTAAAAGCAATCTCATCTGACAACTGCTTCATTTTTTTCCAGTTCTTGCTTTGTTTGTTGCCAAGACTTCCCATTCACTATATTCGTAGTGTTAACCACAAAAATGCGTATGAATGTGTTTTGCATCAACATAGAACCGCATACACTACTTGAAATTCTTTAAAATAAATAGAACTTGCAAATTCATCAGCGATGCAAGTTCGGTGTATTCTAGTGTCCTTTGGGTCAAAGCTCTGAACAAAGTGTACAACCATTCTTTTACTTGTATCCTGCCTTGATATTGGCATTTTTATTATAAGTCATTTTCGTGAGGACAAATTCGTTAAAAGGCATTATTTTGATTAACAATGTTCCTACTGCCCATTAGTTCTTCTCTTGTTTTATTCTCTTCTAAAATATAATTGATTATATTTTTCATCATTGCATCATAGTCTTATAAGAACTTCTTTTTGCCCGTCTTATCTTTTTCCCACCACCCTTTCTATTACCGGCACTTGTCCCCCTTTAATTTCTATAAGATATCTTATAACTTCAGCAATCAATTCATTAAATTCCTTAAAATCTACAGTCTTCATTATACCTTGATTAGCAAGCATAACAATTTGATTTATATTACTTCCCAGCCTATTTATTTCTTTTGCAAAACCTTTTAAACCATCAAAAACAACTGTGTTTTCTATAACTGCTTTTTCTATATAACCACTTCGTGACATCAAACTTTTTTTTGCATTTGAATCTATTTGCTTGAGAATGCCTTTATCTAAAGTGATATGCATCTACCGCTTCTCTTGTATTATTTACAACCTCTGTGTGTGTAGATTCGTCTAAAACTTTAGAAATACAATAGGCTGAGGTTGATAATCCCCTGGCTCTTGCAAGTTCAGCTATTTTCTTTTTCTCTTCATCATTAACCCTTAGATATATCCGTTCTGTTTTCATCACACTCCTTTAGTGCTTTTTCACTTTTCTATTAAAAATCAAAAATACCATTCATCACTAAATTCATCAGGTTAAATTCCAACCTTCGTTTTTCCAGCAATCAAAATACTGCGAGCGTTTGATTTTTACTCTATATAATATAAGGCTTATTCTTGAGAAAATCATATTAAGCAGAATTTTCTTATATTCATCCTCTAATTGAAAATCAGGAAATTTTAATATGCCAGCCTCTTTATCAATATAAAAATTTCAGTCTTTTTTCTTGCCAAAGATAAATTTCGAAACGCCCATCAAATATACAACTAAGTACTATATTTTAAATCACTTAACAATTCTCTCTCGAACTGTATTACATCCAATTCTTTTATGCTGTGATAACTGCTAAATATTTTCTATTTCATATATTTTTATCAATGGCTTTGTACTGCTGTGAATCATTTTTAAAAATCAAACATATTGCTTATCTCCTTGTACTTGCCCTACTTAGTTCAACTATCTTGTACTATGTACTTGACTTTTCACTAGTTCAGCATCGCGGTATTATGTACTTGCTTTACTTAGTTCAACATCACGGTATTATGTACTTGCCTTGCCAGTTCAGCATCTTTGTACTATGTGCTTGCTACTAGTTCAACTGCGGTATTATGTACTTGCTTTACTTAGTTCAGCATCTTTGTATTATGTACTTGCCTTGCCAGTTCAACTATACTGTACTATGTCTTTATTTTTTGAAATAATCTTCTAAAATTTTTATCTAACAGCATAACAGTCTCATCCTTATTTTTGTCAGGAAAAATACTTCTTAACAATTTTGTCAACGCTATTTTCTTTCTCCTTTTTATTCTTGACAATTATGTTATCAAGGCTTTCTTTTGTCACCGTTTCAAGCTTTTTAATATCTAAACTGTTCTTTCTGTTAATCTTAAATTTTTTTCCTCCGATAAAAGATAAATTATATTCTGTTCTTCTGGAGTTCGTGAAAGATTATATGCTGTGTCTATGTCAAATAATCCATCATTTTAGATTATCTTTTAAACCTTTTATCTAACGTGTTAATTTTACTATATTTTGCTATTGAAGTTGGGAAAGATTAAACTCTAGGGCTGCCTTATTCTTACCAGTTAAGTTCTCTATTTCCTCTTCCTCTCCCAGCAGCTCATTTACTCTACTAATCAAATCAGTTCTAAGACCTTGCTTTTTCTCCAGCAGCATAATAAGTTGCAATCACAAATGCCTTTTTCGCTTAGTAATAAGTCATTTAAAGACCTCTGATTCATATTACTTTCCGATACGATGATTTCAGCGGTAACATCATCAATATTTTTAATATTCTAACCGGAACTTTTAAGAAACTCTCATCATTTTCAGCTAGTATTTTAGCAACATTATACCTGTTATGACCTGCCAAAATTTCATACTTTGAGTTTCCTTCTACTTCTCTTACTAATATAGAGCTGTAATATTCCATACTAGATATGCTTCTTTTCATTTCCTCAAGCCGTTCCCCTTCATAAAGTTTGAATGGATTATTACCTATAAGAATAAGCTCATAAATACTTATTTCAGTTAATCCGATGTCATCATTTACTGATTCTGTAGTAGAAGCAAAAATATTGTTTATTCTCAGTTTTTCAGGTGCTTTTAATTTTTTATTGAAATCTTGCATTTGTTCAACCACCTCTCTTACAAATTCTTTATAGGCAGCTCCTGCCTTATTATTTTTCATAAACTACCGGTATGTTTTTTAGAATGCTTTCACCTACCTTAACAGTTCTAGGAATCTTTGTATTATATATTTGTATTTCCTCAGAATATGTATTTTGAAAAGCAACTGTTCAACATATTTTTGATACATTTGTATTTTCTGCATACATTGTTATCAATATACCATCAATAGTCAATTCTTTATTGATTTTAGTTTTTAACAATACCTATAGAATTTAGTCAGCTCCAATCCTTTGGCTGATAATACTCTGCCGTTACCGGTATAATAACACTACTACAAGCTGCAAGTGCATTTACAGTTAACTATCGCCTAAGCTTGGAGAACAGTCAGAAATAATATAGTCATGTGCCTCAACGCAGTCTATTGTGTCCTTTAACCTATATTCCCTTGATGTTGCTGTTACAAGCATTGTCTCAACTGATGACAATAAAAGATATTTCTACGTATTATATCAAACTCCTCCTTATGGACTGCTTTACTTTTTCAACATCTAAGTCCTGTTCAGTTATACTTGAATGCATAAGCGTTGCTATTGTAATATCAATCTCATCAGGATTATCAACAGCTTGCACACGGTAAGTGATGATACCTGCTGGGTCAAAGTCTCTAAGCAACACTTTCTTCTTACTTTTTCTTTCACCAGACCTGCTAGCAAAGTTTAATAGAGTTGTTGTTTTACCAACACCTCCTTTTTGGTTCGCTATTGCAATAATTTTTGCCATTTTATTTTTCCTTCCTTTATTCTTTTAGGGGTGTGGGATACTTCCCTCGCCACATCAGGTGCAGCGCCCTCAGCTCTAATGTTGGAATAATGTGCATGTACGCACATTGTCCAACATTAAATATACACCAAAAACTAAATCTATCCAGTTTTCTCATACTCGTGCGGATACTGAAAAAGATTTGCCAGCACTTAGTAAAACATCTTTGTGATGTTATATTTTATTTTCTACTGTTCATTCTTAAAATAAGCTGCAAACCTAAGTTTTATACCTTGTACAAAGTAATTTGCATACATACAGCAGAATATACTTTCAGGAATAAAAAGAGATATATCATCCTCATCAGTAAAACCATTCCACAAATTAAAGGCTAATATACAGCTTTTTCTTTTGAGCTATCAGTTTGCCAGCCTTCATACAACCCCTCTGGAATTATCAAGTCTTCTTCAAAAGTTAAATAACTGACCTATATTCCTTTTAGCCTCATCTGAAATTCCTATCACATATGCCCTGTGATATTCATCATTTTATTCTACACTTTTCAAGGCTTTCAAAATAAAATCTCATGCCCCTTATCCTTAAAAACAATATTCACAGGTCTTACCTCCTTTTTGCTGATAAAGATATAAAAATCATCAGTCATGTTAATAAGACTGATGATAATATATAAATATTTATATATTTTATTATTTATATATATTTGGATAAAATACTTCAAAAAGTAAATATAATTTACATCTTGAGGTAAATATAATTATCAAGCCTTTTTAGAGTTTTTTAGTGATGGCAGCCATTTCTTCAACTGAATATTCCCGCTGGTCGAAAATTATTAAATCTATTATTCAATAACGCTGGGCTGCTTTTTATATAACTATCCTATTTGTGCTCCTTTGCCCTATATCTGACAAGAATATAGGGGTTAGCAAGAATAATTTTTCAACCACTTCATTCTATATCTGTATATGTTATAAATCTTATAGTTATTAAATTGTATTTTGTATAATCATATCTACAACATTTTTGAGGTATTTTAACATCCTTTTGTTTAATAATCTCCCTCATTACAGACATAATTCTTTTCACTATTGAGGCTATTATCTAATTCCACAGGGCAATGTATCAATCGACGAAAGTCTTCACTTCCACTGAACTTTCTGTAATTTGCTCTGTAGATTCATTCTGATCTGAACTCCTTTCCAAAGCTATCTGTATTCTTTTCAGACATTGTGTTTGTGTGTATACATCTCTTTCAGTTATTTCTATCTGATTCTGCCTTATGTGAAAGTACATAAATATAAAGAGGCCTTTCCCTGACCTCTTCTTTTTCTCTGTATATAGTTAAACTCCTCAAGTTCTTTCGAAAATATTTTTCAAAACAGTTGGTTTTACTTACATTTAGTATTTCAATAGCTTTATCTGTTGTGCAGTACACCATAGTAGCTTTGCAGTTATCATCTTTTTACATTATTCTGTTCTGAGATACCTTTTTAAGGCCCATTAAATACGAATATAGTAATACTGCTTCTTTACTTAATGTGCCTGCTGTAGTAATTCCAAATCAACCTTAAGAAAAACCATAATTTTTAATCTCCTTTATTCAAATTATAAAGGATATACATAAATGCTATAAGTGTTTGAGCAAACACCTGGGACTTTCACCCTCTGCCTATTTCCAGCTTAGCAACCTCAACTATTTGGAGAATCTTATCCATTTCTGCATCAGCATCATCTGACTGCTAATTCAGATGTAATATTGAGTGGTTTTCTTGCTCTTCAATCTTACATAA